>Ga0268261_10003205_pt1 | contig 11961 bp, 6 predicted proteins | sample TergutNc150P1_FD_190353 | JGI IMG/M metagenome (GOLD analysis project Ga0268261, IMG submission 190353) | Nasutitermes corniger P1 segment gut microbial community from laboratory colony in Florida, USA - Nc150 P1 (SPAdes) (version 2) | ecosystem: Host-associated > Arthropoda: Insects > Digestive... | reverse complement strand
ATATATATATATATATATATACATATATGTGTGTGTGTGTGTGTGTGTGTGTGTGTGTGTGTGTGTGTGTGTGTGTGTGTGTATGTGTGTACATGCATTTGTGCTTGCATGAACACAAGCACATGAGCACAAGCTCCCACACGTGCACATGAATATTTCCTAGAAATTAAATACCTTATCTCATAGTTCAGTGTTTGATGAACACAAAATTTTTCTTTAGTTCCTCATATTTTATCCCAGTACCATAATAATATACTCAATTTAATGATAAAGAGAAAATTAACATGACTACAAGCCTTTGGTATAGGAGGGAAGTATTTAAAGTGATACTGAATTATATAATTTTAACCAGTCAGAAGCTGTTAATGCTTTCTTAGAATGGAAAGTAGCTTCTTTTCCATGCTATGATTTCTTATTGAATATATACTGGAAAAAACAAATTTTCTGGTCTGCTCCTCCAAGAAACAAATTATCAGGATTTTCATATTACCATTTGTCAGATTAAAGGAATTTTTTGGCTTTATTTTGCATATGTAGAACACTTTCTTTCTGAGAGCATCAATGTAGTAGCAGTGACAGCAAAGGCTCCACTCAAGCTATGTTTTAATTTTTGGAACTTTTTTGTTGCTTGTTTACTTTCTTTACTTTGGTGGACCTTTTTGCGTTATCACTGTTTTCCCTTTACATGGAAGAACGCACAAATTACGACAAAAGGACAAATCAGAAGCACAAGTTTGAGTTACTGGTTATATAAAAGGAAGTGATTTCTTTTTCAGATAAGTTTTCCTGGATTCCACCTATCATTATTGGGTGCTACATTCTGGTTATCCCATTCTGGGTTTTTATTGCCAAGAAGAATAAATACACTAAATCCGTCCTCTACACTGGGTGGACTCCAGTCATACTAGCAATGTTAATTAGCACGTGAGTACGAAAGCCTAATGAAAATAAACTTTTCAGGTAGTAAAGAACACATCCTTATGTGTTCCAGTCAAACAGAAATATGAAGCAAGTAGAAAATGGAGGAAGAATTATGTGCTTATTTTTACTTAATTTCGTAAATATGTTCATTTTAATATTATTAATCACATTACTGCTATATACATAAGTTTATATTTAATTTTTCATATGACACTGCAGTACCATTCTTAAATGAAGTCAGTTTGTTTATGTCTTAATAAATAGCTAGTAGAAATGTCCGCTGAAATTCTAAGGGAAATCATTGCTTTCACATCTCCATCCCTCATCTCTTTTCTGCCATTCTTTTAATATCTTTACCTTCTTTCCTCCTCTCTTCCTTCAATCAGTTCAGTTAAATCTTCACTGTTGAGGTGGCACAATTTTGCAGGTTTTGCCTGTATGAAAACTGTGACCAGTTAGAACAACATAATGCACATACGTAATCACAAACTTAATATTTGCCAAACAAAGGCCTTTCAATGAAGGCACAAATTGAAATATTCATCATTTGACATATTTCTTTTGGGTTTGACACTTGCATTCCTTGATTTTTTTTATTTCAAACCTTTTGAACATGCTGTGAAAGACATGTAGAGCAAGTAAATTGTAATAAGGTTCAATACGAAGCAGTCCCATTTTGAATAACTTTTTGTTACCTATTAGTCCATATCAGTAACCATTGTCCTGCTTGGCATGCTTTATTGTATTTCAAATGAGGCACAACACATATTCTGCTTAACTTAAATTTTAACCAAACATTTCATGTAACAGAACCCTTTAGGCTTGATGCTGTTCCCATGCAACTATTTTGATTATATTTTGCATGTCACATCCCACAATCGTCCTAGAACTAGCACCTAAAACCATTCTGAATATGGATGACTAGGAAAGAATGCAATTTTAAAATTTACTGATAAATTTTGTGTGATTTTTTTATGTTAAGATGGTTTTATTTTGAACATTCAAAAGTTGTGTGCCAATTTGACAAGTAAAATGGCATAGAATGTCATGATGCAACATGAAACATTTTTCTCTACAACTATCACACAAAGGGTAGTCAATTTGTTTGTGTGACAGGGAAATAAACATTGCTGTTGCAGCATTAAAGGGATATTGTCAATTGATAAGTAACTTTAACATAATATTTCCAACTTTACTTTCAAACTTAAATTCCTAATGTTTCAGATTTTAACCACAAAGTTAATTTTTTCCACTAATAGCATTTAATTTCATTCTGGTTTGTAAATGTTTTCAGAGATACACATGCAGCGTTAACACATGGCTGACATTGCAAAATTATAAAACATGAATTGAGGGCAAGAGAAGTTTTGACCCACCTTCAAGTAAATTTAAGCACAACCCCAAGCACGGCAACAAAATAGTGGCTTGGTATGATGAGCTTCAAATTCCAAACAGAAGCTGCCAGTATCAAGCCTTTTATATATGAATGTAAATAAATATTTGTGGTATTTTCCAAATCCTTATGTTTATCCAGTGATATAATATTCTCAAGGTCCAAGCTCCCAGAATTTTTCAATGACACAATGTTTAGAACTGCATTTTGTCCACACTTCTAAGTTGTGTTCACACAAATTATTACTTGTATAAATTTCTTTTGATATACTGCACAATTATAGTCCTGATGATCATCAGTCATCATCCAACATGAAACAATTAGTAATTTACTTTTAATAGATACAATATCCTTGTTTCAATGTTTTCTAAGGTACAGAACAATGTTGTGTGCCATTTCATTTTATTATGCCTTATTACTACAAAACCATTTTATGTTACCAAGTCATTTTAATTTCTTCCATTAAAACCACCTTTCTTGCAACTGAAATGTTGAAAAGGAGCACTGTTGTGTGTGTTAAGCTGGTAAGTGTCTAGAAGGAATAAAATGTGGTCTCTGTTAAGGAACTGACCGGCATCTGCCTGGAGGGACAGAAACATTAAGAAAACCTCATAAATACAGCATGATTCCAGATTGAGAATTAACCTGAACCTCTCATGTGTTAAGACTGTGGAGACCTGATGGTGCAGGAATCTATCCTTATTTCTTTCTCAAATATTTAGGCTAGCATCATAAATCTAGCATTCATGGAGATCTTTAAGAACACAACACATGCAATTTTCAAGGTCCTACTCTGCCATAGTGTAAGTGGTAGATACCAATGCAGTGACATGTATTAGGCATTATCATCTTCATAAGAATCTTTAGTGGTTGTGCTACCCATGATGTTACCAACCCAATGCCATATATTTCAAGTACAGTGAATTGTAAAGAACCTATGTTAAATAATACCTCTTCGCTTTCTAGGTTACTTGGAAATACAAGATGCTGACTCGATGCTCGGGGTTGGTTCAGCTAAAGCTTGAGCTCCGTCCTTGCTGCAGGTTAGCTGGCCTGATCTTGGACATCCTGATGGCTAAGTATAAGGATATTGCTGTGTATCAACCAGTCATCAATGGTGTGGGTGGAAATCTAGTCTCTGTGCAAGCCAGTCGTCTCTCCACTGAACTACACAAAGATAATGAGTTGGGGACATTGCCTCCTGCTGCGCGTATCTGTATAAGTCCACTGGATGCCTTCCTTTCAAAACGTAAGTAATACAGAGCAACAGTCAGCCACAAGAATTTCGAAAAATAAGGACGTCCAAACCCAAATTTCTGAGCTGAGTAAAATTCAAACAAAATCCTAAGAAAAAAAATTATCTAATTTCAGTCATGTTGGTTACAAAACAGATAAACAGCCAACTCTTTTTTGACAAGTATTTTAGAGAAACTGTATCTAAGTTTTATTCTGATTTGTTGCAGAACACTATGCAGTGACTGCTCGGGTGCTGATGTTAATGGTTATACCAGGTCATATTGTATTTGTGTACACTATCAAATATTTCAAAGAAGGAAATGCATCTCCTACAAAGCTCTTTGTCTCTTCCTATCTCACAGCTGCTTTTGTCCAGGTAAGGAAAGCAGTGGCATAGCTAGGTTTCTTGGTGTCTTGGGCAACTAATCACAGTGGTCACCCCTTGCAGAAATCATGAGCTTTCAAAATGACAAATATATACTGAATCTCAGTTTGCCTTAATTTAAAATTTGTTTTGTGTAGAAAGTAAAATTTTAATGAATGAACATATTGTTGTCCGATGGACTGAACCACCCTGGGCGACTTTTGGTACCAGTATTACCTAAAGTGAGGGATATTGCAATCTAGCGCATGCTACAGTACTTGGAATGTGCAGTTTGTAGTGACAGCCTGTCATCCAGTGGCAGTCTGTGATACCAATGAGCACTGCTGGAGGTGTGTCTCCTTACATCTCCTCAGCTTTCCTAACAGCCTAATACCATGCTCAATGTAATCATCCATTGATGGTGGACTGACGGATCAATGGAATATATGCGTGTACATATGAACTTGCGGTTGGCTAGTAAAAATCCCCGGCGGCTCTCACTATGCTCCTACATATTTTCTGGTTAACAGCTCCACCAGCTGCAAATTTTTGGTACTAAATATTATGGGTCTGTTAGTAAAAATTTTCTTGCCCCAAAATTCCTGCCATGTTAGTACAAATTTTTGAAAGTTGCAGGCACACTGTCATTTTATACTACACTGTTGTTTGCTTCTAACTTCTCTGCCAAAACTCTGGAAATAGTTCCTACATTTATATTCTGATATCCAATGAACCTGAAACCTTGATGATAAACGCTGCTGAACCTTGGACTGCCAGGCAGGTGTCTTATCCAGGGAACCAACTGTAGCTGTGAGCGGGTAGGGAAAGGTGGCGAGTGGTGCAGCCACCTCAGGCAGCAGAGTCGAAGGGGCAGCAAATTGGGGGCCAAAATGAATATTTTAAATAACAAATTTTACTAGAGTCAAGTAAGAAAATTCAATAAATGTGATTTTTTATAGTTTAATAGTTACGTGATAACCGGCCCCAGCCACCAAAGAACCTGGCTATAACACTGCACTGGACCACAGAATTCTTTTTGAAGTATTAATTTTGGAACTTCTGATAAATTGACACTGAAGAAGTTCAACACAAAATTCCCTGTGCTCCAAGCCATTGTTGCTGAACTCAGACTCCTTGCTGATCATAATGTTGGCAGGCCACTAAGTTCTTACTGAGAAAATAATTTTGGTACTTCCTGATGGATAGTCAGGCCAGGGATGTTTAACAGAAAATTATCTTTAGATCAGCCTTTTTTGAGCCTCAGACTTCCCATCGTTAAGTTAACAGTCTAGTTCCCTAACCACAGGATCACAATGCTTGCTCAAGTAATATAAATTTCGAACCCCTTAATAAATTTCATTGAAAGGACCAACAAGATGCAACCGCATAGTAGAAGTTATTATTCCAATGTTTCTTAATTGCTCAACATGTTTCGGGCGACACATCGCCCATCATCAGGAGCTCAAAAACTGTAATTGCAGCCTCTGGTTTTACATACATTTTTGGTTGCCGGCCGCGGCGATGGCTCAGCCATCGCAGTGGCTGACAATATCTACATACTGCAAGGTGTCATATATATACAGATGGAAATCAAGGTACTATTTTGAGTAAATACAATAAAAGAAAATGCGAAGTATTTATAAATTAATATTATAGTGTACGGTGAAACCTCTGTTGGACTGGCATTACAGTTGGGACTTCCAGTGAAGTCAGGTGCAATCACTTTTAAGAAACTGTCACAGAATTTGCCTGAAGAGAGAAACACCACAGAAAACCTCCAACAAGACAGCACAATTACAGGAAGCAAATATTTCACAAGTTCCTCATGACACCTTGTTCCACTACTGATCACAAAATGTTATGTTTGTTGAACAGAAGTCAGATGCTGTAACAAATTTCATTTTACAAATCAGATTTGTTACATCATGAAAGCATTTCTTTAAAAGCATAAAATTCTCCTGCGAGTTTTACTGTAATGTTGTTTTACTTGAATTGTAATAAAACACAATATTTTCTGGAAGTGGAGTGGAAAATGTGGCTGCAGTGTACAAGCTTAAGGTCTTGATCTTGTTGCAGGTTTCCATTCTTCTCTACGTGGCATATATAATAACATACTACTTATGGTCGCGGAATGTAGATCCTGACAACTCAACAATCCCATACTTGACTGCATTGGGTGATTTACTGGGTGTCATGATTTTGGGCCTTACGTTCGAGTTCCTCTATTTGGTTGGAGGTACACAACTGTCAGCGTAAACTGACAGACTGCAAGTTAACATCACCATTACATACACATTTATTTAGGATATAGGGTAATGAACAGTTTCAATTAGCTGCTTAATGTTAATTTAATCATTAACAAATTAGCCAGTTAATAAAGATAATTTAAGACATAGAATTGTGATCCTCTGCATGAGAAATACACATATTAAATCTGAGGCCTATACATGTATACAAACTTGTTTCTGATCAAAAAATGTTACAATTTTTGCTTCTTTGGATAATTCTTTAATAGAAATTGTAGTTCTGTGTGTAAAAGAATCAATCCTGTCAGCAATTGAATGTACATGGGTTCATGTTGATGGTTGCTGCATATACTGTCTTGCAACATGTCCACAGCCCCTTCCAAAGGCAGTTCTCCACAGAAGGTGATCTAGTGCTTCCTCTTTCAAATTCCAATAACTTCCCTTTTCTTTAACATCACCTGGTAATTGATGACATCTTCTTCCTCGTCTTCTCATCCCTTTTCTCTATCTTTCAGTAATGCATCACTCTTCTCCGTGGGTTAACTGCATATTTACGTAAAATTACTGCGAATCATCAATGTGGAGTTTGACATAACAGATAAATGACTGATTAGATATTTTGGGTTTATCAGATGCCTGAGAAAAATGGGAATACAATGTGGCACTACAATGGCTATTTGTAGATTTCAAGGGAGCCAACAATTTGGTTGACAGAAAGGCTATGTATAACATTCTCATGAGTTTGGTCCACACAAGAAGCTGGTATAATGTGTTTAAATGAAAGCTACAGTAAATCTCACACAGGTAAACATTTGTTTGAATCATTTCCCATTTAGAATGGTCTAGAAGATGTTGTAGCACCGGCCTCTTTCAACTTTTCTTTAGAATATGCCATTAGGAAGGTCCAAGAAAATCACGAGGGTTGCAATTGCATGCTAATTATGTTAATTTACTGGTAAAAAACATAAATTTTATACAGGAAATAGGGTGGGGAGAGGGGTCGAAGTTGCTTCATTACTTGCTAGTAAGGAGGTCAGTCTGAAAGCAAATGCTTGTAAACTATGTAAGTAATTCGGTTCCATGACCAGAATGTATGACAAAATCACACCATAAAGGTGCGTGATAAATGATTTGCAAATGTGGTTAAAGTTCAAATTTTGGAAACAAAACTAACATATCAGAATTATACATATGAAGAAATTAAGAGCAGACTGAATATGAGGAATGTCAGCTTAGTAATCTCCTGCCTGTAGTTCCATATGGGTATGAAACTTGATCTGTCAGTAAGTTAAGAATACGATATATGATATACACGTACGTTCAGCGCGATCTAGAACAGAGTGCTGACAAAGATATATGGATCTAAGAAGGAGGAATTTACAGAAGGTGAGAAGAAACTGTATACTGTGACAAGCTTCATTATTTGGATTCCTCATCAGTTATTATTAGGGTGATGAAGTCAGGGGGGCTGAGATGGTTGGGACATAGGGCTTCAGATGGTTGGGACATGGAGCTTCAGATGGAAAGGAGACAAAAGTCTGGGCAATGCAATATTAAAATAGTTCTTGAAGAAATGGGATGGATGAGTATAAAACAGATTCATCTGGGAAGATTGCAACAAATGGCAAGCTCTTGTGAGCTGGGACAGAGCACAGTACATGTACCATGCATTGTTAAAGTGAAATACAAGCTGTGGACTTTGGTACATGGCTTGTATTGCTATTTACTATATTTCCAGCCAAGGCAAATTGTTATGTGTTGAGAAAGAGAACTGTTCACTCACCATAGCATGCTGTTCTGTGACCTCACCATTCTGTTTACTAGACATAAACCAACACATTCTTACAGGTTACATAACCACATGCTACAGTGCAAAATAGAAAGTAAATGTAACAGTAAACCAGGAAGGAGGTTGGCATTACCCATTTTAACTGCTATCCCAGCCTCTTATATGTTCCATGCTCCATAAATTAATCAGATAAAAAAAAAAGAGAGACCAACATTTGCTGTTGAGTGTATGAATGTAATTTTATTACACAGTGACCACTGACATGTTTCGGCTACTCATGTGGCCATCTTCAGGGTGGTGAGAACAAGAATACAATTACAATTATAAAGTGTCAGAATCAATCCACAGTTTAAAAAAATCACACAACTTTTGGTTAAAAGACTATAATATTGATGATAAGTTGTTTTACATGGAGTATAGTGCTGCGGAATGATGTACACAGACGATGCATGTAGAGAATTATGATCGAGATTGGTCAGTAACCTTATAAACTGCGCAATGAACCATCCTAAGGTTTTTTCTGGAGTGATCAAGGAAAACCATACATACCTCACCTTGTTGGCTCATCTCAGTATTTGGAATAAAATTTGGGACCCACTGAATACAAAGCAGGGGTGTTAAGCAATTAGCTTTGATGTTTGGGAACCTGATGATGAGAAATGCATGAATTCCACAACGTATGAATACATTTACATATGGTTATAAAAAAAAAGCATGAAGCAAAACAGATTTATGATACATACACATGGAACAAATATTCCTTAGTCACTTCCTGCATTGTGCTGTACAATGTTGCTGATGAGAAAACAAACATTACATTAGTGTTGTCACAGCCAGTGCCATCACCATCATCATCATCATCACTGTGACTTTACAGCACAACCATTGCCCTGAACTACAACAACAAACATTGTACTTGTAAAAACCACAAATTCTTTTTCAGGTCAAATTCACATCTGATTTATTATATTCATATCCAAAGTGTAAGAAACTTTAGATATTGTGAATTATGTGTATAAACAAAAGCACTTAAGCATTAGGAATACACTGCAACAAGAAATGAAGTAAAATGTTAACATTCTTAGTTCATCTTTTAAAAAACATCAAAACTGTAATAACTACTCAGTCTGGTGGTAGAGGAAAAACATATTACGGAAGCTTTAGTTTATAGTCATAAACGGAGTTGCAACATGGAAGAATTGAAAAATCTTGCATTCATTCTAGTTTGCCAGTCTTAACAAAATGGCAGGAAACTTTGAAAATAACAACACTTAAAACAAAGACTGCTGTAACTTGTAACTTTATAAACACCATTTATGCTTGGCACTAACTCTGTTGAATATACCAACTGTTACATTTTAATATAACTTGTATACTTTATATTTTCTGAACCATGCATTGTGATACACATACGTGAGAGAGAGAAACAAGATGCATACTTTTTCTTAATAATTTATTTCACTTAAATTATCCTCAACATGTTCCAAACAAATAATTGTTCATCATCAGGAGGAGGTCTGTACATGCAGCTTACAGTATTTCACCGTGCATCTTATGAGAAGTTTAGTCGCTCATACAATACAATAATTGTTCATCGTCAGGAGGAGGTCTGTACATGCAGCTTACAGTATTTCACCACGCATCTTATGAGAAGTTTAGTCGCTCACACAATACAATAATTGTTCATCGTCAGGAGGAGGTCTGTACATGCAGCTTACAGTATTTCACCACGCATCTTATGAGAAGTTTAGTCGCTCACACAATACAATAATTGTTCATCGTCAGGAGGAGGTCTGTACATGCAGCTTACAGTATTTCACCACGCATCTTATGAGAAGTTTAGTCGCTGACACAATACAATAATTGTTCATCGTCAGGAGGAGGTCTGTACAAGCAGCTTACGGTATTTCACCGTGCATCTTATAAAGAGTCTAGTAGCGACTAGACTCCTCATAAGATGCGTGGTGAAATACTGTAAGCTGCATGTATAGACCTCCTCCTGATGATGAACAATTATTGTATTGTGTCAGCGACTAGACTCCTCATAAGATGCGTGGTGAAATACTGTAAGCTGCTTGTATAGACCTCCTCCTGATGATGAACAATTATTTGTTTGAAACATGTCGAGGATAATTTAAGTGAAATAAATTATGAAGAAAACATGTACATCTTGTTGGTCCTTCTCATGTATAACTTGTACCTTTCAACATAATGTTCCTGTGTGAGTGGAATCAACATTCTTGCTCCCTATGTGTACGATAACACTTCACAATGTGGCAAGGAACTAATATTCCATTGTAGCCATACCATGCATTAATAACTGAAAAAATAGTTATTACATTACAGGTACACATTTCTTTACACTATATAAGGATGATTCAACTGACGTGAGATCTGGTCGCACATAAAGTTGAAATTAAAACAGGGCTCCACAGTGGTGTACCTCTTATCATCACAATAAACAAAGGAATGAATGCCCACATCTAAAATTAATCCTGTTCTACGGGATGTGTAATCTGTGAATATGTTCAGTCTGTAATAATGTTATTATCCACAAAACAAACACTATTTCATCTGAGAGCAAGATATGATTTTCCTCACTAACATGCAATGAAAAGCATCCAACCACAATTATATATATATAATATAAATCCACTGTAATTAAAATGAGGTACAATGCATACTGACACAAACAGACACTTAAATATGCTGCACTTACAAGCAGAAATAATATACTAACCACAATTATGCAGACCCACAGAAGTATGGAAGGAATCAATTGCTTTTTTTTTTTAGAAACTGCTAGCAAGAAGCAATTAGCAAGACTCACAGATCATCTTCATTTGCAATGCATTATTAATCCCTCAGTACAATGAAATGTATTTGTGGAGCATGATGACATGACAATATTGAGAAAAAGTGTTCAAAGAGGTGTTAATGTAAAGATAAATCATGTTTACTTCACAGAAAACTATACATTTACAGAGTATTTATGATGTGAAATAAAGATGTGTCAATAAAACTACCCACATTTTGTTCAATTCATGGGCACATGTTAGACATGGCAGCTGATCTTAGATGTAAGTGACAAGATTAATGCGTGTAACTTTTAAAATGGCCTACTACACTCAGCAACAAAATTTATGTCTACTAACATTTACAAATTACAAACTCACAGCATATGAACATGCTCATTATGCTAAGTCTCAGCCACATGCCTGACCAAAACAGAAGTTAATGAACTGTATACAAATAATCAAAATAGTAAAAGTTATATTGGTCATCGTCATACCAGCAGGTTTGGTTGAATTATGCCATTTTGTATGAACGTGACTTCTGTCCCATTTCACTGTTGTTTGAATTCTGCTGTCTACAACACGTCACCTTGTATCAGCTACACAGATTTTGATGAAATTTACATCACTTTAATACAGAGATTTTTGAAAAAATGGTGCCTACTTCATCACAGATTTCTGTATCCTTCTTGTGCCGCTACGGTAACACACATTTCAATTGTGCTATGTGACAAGTTACACCTGTTGCTCAAAGAGGCAGACAATCAGGAACGAAATTTAGAATGCATACTTTTAAAACAAAGACTATTACTCAGGCCAGCTTGAAATGAATCTCCTTTTACATACCTTTATAAAAACGTCTTAATTACTCAGGTCAGACTTAATTAAGGATCCTTGTACATATCTCTGCAAAAACCACAGAAAGGGACAAAATTTCTACCAATGTTAATATTACATTCAGAAAGAAACAGAAGGAATCCTGCAACATTTATCCATTTCTTAAAATAAACATATTTAAATTGAGAATCATATGTTCTCAGACACTCAAACTTTTAACAAAGTATGGATAATAAGCCAAACAACAGTAAGTAAATTTAATGTTCATGGGTCCGTCCATCATATTAACCCTTAGGTGACTAATGTCATATATATATATATATATATATATATATATATGGAGCACCCATTCTTGATGTTTCTAGATCACACACGACGAC
>Ga0268261_10003204_pt1 | contig 11961 bp, 7 predicted proteins | sample TergutNc150P1_FD_190353 | JGI IMG/M metagenome (GOLD analysis project Ga0268261, IMG submission 190353) | Nasutitermes corniger P1 segment gut microbial community from laboratory colony in Florida, USA - Nc150 P1 (SPAdes) (version 2) | ecosystem: Host-associated > Arthropoda: Insects > Digestive... | reverse complement strand
GAGCTGATCACTCGTCCAGAGGAGTCCTACCGACTGTGCTGCGTCGTTGTGTGTGATCTAGAAACATCAAGAATGGGTGCTCCATATATATATATATATGACATTAGTCACCTAAGGGTTAAGTAAAACACTGATTTGTAACCAATATCAAATGACATGTCCACATATACAAAATTTTGGTATCATAAAATTCATATTTAACACTGTGCAAGATAATACACTAAAAATAACCAATTAAAATGTGGTATGTACTACAATATATGATGCAAGTTTATACATTCCACAGCACCGAAAGTGCATCCTTGATCCAATTTCTGCACCCTTATCACACAGAAGTCACCATTGCTTTGGCACATAACCAACTAAAGCAAATTTCCTTGAGGGTTCTTGAAATAAATACAAGTTCACAAAACGAACAAAACAAACATTATTATGAACGCATAAAACAGTATCCCTGAGAAACTGAAGTAGATACATTTAAATCACTGGCACATTCAGTTATGTTTATGATGTTCAAACAACTTTAAGCACACTGTAATAAAGCTCCTGCCCTCACTTCATCATTTATTTGAGTGTGTTGTGAGGAAAGGTCTTCAGCAATAATGCCTTACAAAAGCCAAGAAACTATTTAAAAATCCTAAAATCATGCCTCTCATAACTAGTGAGCATCAAATTGTCAATTTCTTGTTGGAATGCACTCTGCCATAAATTTATGTTTTAATCAGTTGTTTAGAAGATATTTTTACAACATTTTCTTGAACAACTAACAGATTTGCCTTTCTTGAAAGCTGTTTACTAAATTTACAATAGAACAATTAATTAGCAAAGTTGTGCAGTTTTGGCAATGTTTACCATTACACACATGTGATGTACCAAAATATCAGAATTACATGTTTGGAATTTCTTGAGGAAGATCAAACATTCCTGAGAAAACAGTGTTTTAGCAATTGTACTTTGCAGTGCGGTATCACCTTTTAAACATTGTATCTGTCAGTTACAATGCTGATGACCAATAAACGCATATCACATTGGTACCACAAATAACAGTCAGGCACCCATGTCTACTATAAGGTAGAAATACAATAGGTGTCAATCTATCAATCAGTTTATTTCAAGAAAATGTCGCCCAACATCATGGTTTGAACTTTCCTTAAAAAATGTGTGTATGTATATATATATATATATGCCACTGAATGTCTTTAATTGGTTTATGCCTCAATATGAGACCTAAATACCCGTATCATCTTCCAGAGAACAATTCCTCAGGTACTTGGGAAGCTGTCCCCATGAGAGAGAATCTTAATCCAACAGTAAATTTATAAGGAAGATCTTGTCTGAAGCCAACTGATATAACAGTTCTACTTCACACTACCTGATGGCAGGGACACAAATGTTCCCAGCAGTTTCAACAAGTACCATGCTGCTTTATTACTGAGTCAGATACTAAAAGACAGAACAGGAATCATATGAAACAGAATTAAAACATTTTGCTATTGGTAATTATCTTCAAATGTCCCTTCACTTTATATACTTCTTCATTATGTTAAGGGGATAGTATTTCATAGATTTATACCTGAAAGGAATATTGTACATGTGGATGGCAGTGTATGAGATCTGTTATTTTGAAGACTGTCAATTGTAAGTCATAAAATCCTTGAACCTGACAGATGTGTTTCCTATAGCATCGTAGCAGTACACGAGACATTACTCTTTAAGTTTCTGGGAACCATGTTTAATGAAGGAGCACAAACATACTGTGGTCTCATATAATCTTGCATTAACACATGGTCTGGGATATTCTACCTTGGTGTCACAACACAAAACACTAGGACCTTCCACATGCCCACTTCCAAATATTGGTTAGCAATTTTAAATTTTACAAATAATTGCGAGAGACAAATTTTATAATCTGCGTCCTGTATACCACATCTACCATCATGTTCATATTTTTTAAGAACCTTTAAGAACTTTTTTGTTAAAATCTTAAGTCAAATACTACATAAAAATTTAGATAAATTTTCTGTACAACATGATAATTTAATAAATTTCTAACATATGGTCAAGATATTTCCCACAACAAAACACCGTAGTATAGTGACGAGGATTCGTAAGCCAACATTTGGTTATGGTGAGCACAGAACACTGCAAACAATTAGCTGCCAAACAATGACATGTACTGTGGCCAGCAAATTAACAAATAACTGCCAAATAACAACACGTACTTGGCTAGCAAATTCAAAGATCCAAAACACCCAAGAACAACTCGAGCAGAAATTCACAGAAAGTGATTCAACGACAAAACCTTTGCTTTATGTCTTACATGTCCTGAAATATTTCAACCACAGAGATGCCCATTTCATTTTCCCAACGTGTACATGGTGTAGTTAACTATAATGTTCTTCTCTGAACACATGTCAGATCTAAGTACAAGTGTCTGGGAACACCAAACACTGTTCTAATGGACTGTGCATCACACAGCTGAAGATCTGCTTCAATGATTCTGAACACGATACACACCACATACACTGAGATATTAAATGTTTTGACACATTCTACTTGATTTTAAACACCAAGTTTTGCCATCAAGATACAAAAGAAATTTCAGCCACTCACTTGATGTTTCGGTTTGTCTATCGACTTGGATAACATTAAAAACCTTATCTTCAGTTTATGTAATTCACACTCCATTATCAATATAACAATTAAATTTGTGTAAATATACATGGACTTTTTTTTTTGTTATTTTCTATAGTTATGCACAGCATCAATAATTATGTTATACAACACAATATTACCCATAACATAAAATTCAAATAAAAAACAAATACATATATTACATCTGAAACTAAACATACCAGTATAAAAATCACTTCAAATACATAGACAATTATGACTGGGTTTCACTCCCCTTGGGCACATGTAGCATGTTTTCAAGTTCTTGAAAAGAATAGTGGCTTGATTGTAAAACAGATTTAAAATTGGGGGAAAAAAACGCACACATACACACACACACATTTGTGTACTTCCACACGCATACACACACACACACACACATCCATAACAAACGTTAATTATCATGACAGCATACAATATTGGTGGACGGGACGGGCATGCAAGTCCCCCACAATCACAGGACTGACACATTTTCAAGTGCCACGCCACGAATCGAGGTGCAACACCTTTTGAACAAGTTTGAGCGACTTAAAAATCTCCCTTGGGGAAGAGAAAAATGTATGTACACGGCTAAATGCTCTTATCTCGAGCATACTGTACATGCGACCCACCAGGTGGTGGCAGTCGCCCACAATAATATCTGTAGTGTGAATACCCTAGCTAACCTCCTAGTGGCTCGCCACAGCTGAACACTGGGTATAAGAACATGAGGACTGAGTTAAGTGTACAAACTACATAGTTAATTTGTAACGCTGGACTCCATGTAAGGACTACTGTCACTATACCAAGCATTGCCATTTTAAACTTGTGTATTGCAACTAATGTACACCTTATATACTGCATGTAATATTACAGGTGAATTGTACTTCAGAAAGCCATCAATTTGTGACACACACTTCCATCTTAATGGTACTAAGATTCTGAAAAGGCACACCCCTTCCATAGCTACAAGTTAACAGCAAAGACTGTAACAGCCTTTGTTGTTGGCAAGAAGCAACAGAAGACTGTGTATTCTACAAAATGAAAGTCCAATTACAAAGAAACCTGCAGTTTGCAAGATACCAGAAAACTAAACATACACACTCACTCACACACACAATTACACATAAACATGCATACACAAACACATTTTGTAACTACTATTTTGCTTAATTTGTACAGCAATATCTTGTACTTGTTCACAGATATACTGGGATATCTGCAGTTATTTTTTAGTGAGGTTTTCTTCCTTTACTTATTTACTGACAACTTTCCTTCACACTGCTATAGACACTGGGGGTGAAATGGGAAGTAAGTAATGCATGAATATGCTGACTGAAACCTGAGTGCGCGAGATGCACAACACTTGGACTTAAAATATCTGGCTGTGCCATGAAGAGGGCTTGTTCAATTGTGGCAGGGTACACCATTACTTGGAAAATGAAAAAAAAAAAAAAAAAACAGCTACAAAAACACAAGCATAAACGTCAAGTTCATACCGGTATTTTGAATGAAATTTGTACTTTCATAAGCCACCCAGTTCCTGTGAAATCAAAAAATATTCTAAATTTTGCCTACAGCAGTGCTTAGCTTATGACTCCCTACAAGAAAAACAACACAATACACATGTGAAAAACTTAATGAAACTGAATCCATAAACACTTGCATATACACTTGGACCCAGCTGCATGTGAACTTTAATGTTGCTCCGGTGAATTGAAACGGACAGGCACTGAACAGTCCATTGCCACTAAATAAATCCCTTGAGGGGGATTTCTTACAATGGTAGAGTATGCATGAGGTAATTAACTGTAATACTATGTTAAACCTGTATTGAGGTAGCATGGTATTTATGCAACTTATTACTAATGTATCTATATTTATATACATATGTATATATATGTATGTTACGTATGGATGAATTCTGGTAGTTCCTGAGTAAATTACACTTATATGACAGGGTAAATATGTATCAGGATTTTACAATTAAAGACATTTATCTATGGAGGTCTGGAGATTCAACAATTAGGATGTATAACAAAGAGTTTATTCTTCAGCAAAGCAACAATGTTTTATCCAGCCAAGGAAAACTGTATAAACAGCAGAAACACCAGTAACTTCATGGTGTTTGCTGAATATACTGCACTATGGCATGGGCTGTAGTTATTATGTTTATTAATCCTATCCTGAAACTCAGCACAAAGCACAGAGACAATAGTTCAACTGTGTGCAATATGAGGTAGTAGACAGCCTTTTCCTATTGCATCTGGCTTCAGAGCCCTGAGGCAGAAAGCAAATGAGGTAAAAAAAAAATATGGAGCAAGTGTTTGCAGATTCATTCATTAAAATACACAGTGGAAACAAAATGGAAATTATAACTAAGATGGTAATAAACAAGGAACCTGAGTTACTTATTACATGGGATGAAACAATGAAAATCAATAACAGTCCAACAGTTCCACATTTCAAGACAATTACTGAACTCCACCTTTCTAAATAATACCACTGTAATACTACTGTATACCGCGAGTTTAGAATTAAGAATTTTGTACAATACCCACAATACCATGTGACTTAAGTAAATTCCAATGATCAATTTTGTACTTTGAGAAAAATTTTCATATACTTATGTTTCTTTTTCCTTTCTTTCATTCTTTCTTTCTTTCTCTCTCTTTTTCTTTCTTTATTTCTTTCTTTCTTTCTTGTGAAGGTGAATTGCAGAGGTATGATCTAAGTTACTACAGAATATACTACATACTGAGGAGTGCAAAAACTGGTTTTCCCTGAAATAAATTCCTGAGATTGTTCTGTCAAATGATGCAAAGATAATACAACTAATAATATGCATGGGAACACCAAACTGAAGTATGCTGAAATCAACATGTGGAAACCATCCACCTTATTTCTGAACCTGGTGGTGTGAAGCCTTGTTTCTGTTTCAGCTAGTAAAAGGATTATTATTTCAAATGCCACTACAAAGACTTACTGTTAGATACAGCCAACAACAAAACAAATACAACACAAAGCTCCTCTCTCCAAGCAGCACACATAAAACAAAACACAAGGCTTCCTCAACCAACCACCTGAAACACCACAGGATCACAAGCTGCTGCAATGCTTTCCACATCTTTAAAATAACCAATAACTACTCAAAACATACTGTTGTCACAAAACTTCACACTTCTTCAGAATCTGATAGCACAGAACTGAATGTCTTCATAAGCAAGCTGGACTGTCACGAACAATTCTGTCATTACACCCATCATGCTTCAGTTGTGCTTCCCATTACACTGGGCAGAGCATCAATGCAACAGCCCAATTGACAAACTCCTCATCCTTGCCAGAACTAAAAGTCTCCAAGCATTGCACATTGTACATTCTCTAGAAGATTTGAACTATAGCATAATAAATGTTGGAGTTACTCTAGTTCTTTATGTAAAAATGACTTATTTTGTATGACAGATCTCGTGAACCATGTTTTACCCGTTTAGTAATCAAGCACAAAGTGCGTCGAATTATGATATATATATATATATGTAACATGCTATTTGCAATGAAGAGGCAGTAAAAATAATTTTATGCATAAAAATCATTAGTAAATAAATTACCTGATCATGAAGTGCTTAATACAACCACGACCTTACGAGCTACTTTTGTTATTTAAACTAGTAACCAATTTCCCAAAATATAAAGAAGCACCAAATAAAAAATGACATAACCTATAAAGATGCTGTCAAATATTCAAACAAAGAACATAGTTAAAAATACTAAACAAGTGCAAAAGTACCCATACACCAATTTCCACCCCCCTTATGCGTTAAAACAATACACCAAATGCACAATGCCACATTAGACTGGCTCTGATCAACAGAGTTTCCAACACAGTGTACATTACACTCAAACAACAACAAGATCTCTGCACCAAAGTTGGCATGGTGCATGCCAAAGACACTTGAGTGAGAGAAGCCACTTGGTGATGGCTTTCTTGTACTGTCAGTTTACCACTTAAGGTCTTGACATTATAAAAACTCTTAATATACACGGACATAAAAACCACACTGAACAAACATCACACAGCACGCTCTTTCACTCAAACACACCAACTAGAATTGCAATGGTGCATAACGCAGTGCCAACCCGATTAACACAAAGTATATCAACCATGTGTCTATACACATCTCCTTTCATTTCTGCACACTGTCAAAGTGCACACAACCTCCTCCCCAAAAGCAACTCCGTCACACACTCTGCATCTTACAATATTTCAACAACAATAACAAAACTTTACAGCAAGCAACAAACTCAATGGGAAATAAAACAATATTAAAATTTTAAGAAGTCAATTCAACTTCAATACACTTACTCAAACAATAAAAAAAGTTGCTATAATCCTAAATTTCGTGACACTGTACACCGTCCGACTACCTGAGATTGCATAGGGGAAACCTATCGTAAATGATGCGAACGTGACTGCGAAATAAGCAATGGCGCTTTCCTCCATTAGGAAAAGTTGACACATCGGTAAAAAGTATCTCCTAGAAAATGCAGTACTTCAAAATGGCTGTATAAAACAAGAGTTTAGCATACTTGTGATGCTGGATCCTGAGTTGGGTTATAAACATGTCATGTAATGTATCGCCTCAGATCTGTATCAACTAACACTGCCCAGATAAAGACAATGACCGATAAATACTGGAATCTAAAATGTGTACAAATAATGAAATTATGACTGTATTTACTGACAAGTATCTATATACTAGGGGAAATACACTGACTAGGAGCGGATAGCTTTATGAATATAAATATTTCCTTACGTATGTAGAAAACTGCTACAGCACAACAGAACATGAAATGAGGAAGAAAGAGAAACCAAGGGTGATAATGCAGCAGAAACAGCAGTTTGGAGGTAATATAGCAGTAGTGTCAGATGCAACAGTCTGTATGACACTGGCTGCTGCAGGTTGTCCTCAAACGATCAGCTCGCGTATTAAACCGTCAAAATTTCATTACAAAATAAAATATTTTACAGACTGTGTATAGCTGTGATTTGGCACTAGGATGTTTTCAACAATTGTCCCTGATTTCCCCTGTGGCATCTGGGGTGAGATAAACAAAATATGGTCATTTGCTACTGATTCCTGAGATGTAAAAAGATGTGATCTGTTGCACTTTCAATGACTAGTTTTCTAACAGGAGAGTAACGGTTTTGATGTTGACAATATTCACTTCAAATAAAAGCATATATATAATAAAATAGTGTGTACAGCTTTTCGTTGAGTTATTCAGCATACTGTAAATGCCTCAAAATGGGTGACAATTTAGTACGTACTTTCACCACATGCAACTTATAAACATTAATGGTTTGATACTATATCAAACAACACACCTAGAGTGGGACATTTAGAGTATAAACCAATAACTTTGTTTTGCCAAACACACAATATTACAACTGGTGAAAAACCTCCTCACAGATTCATATTATCATCACTTTAAGAATTTCTTAGAACACAAAAACCACAAAAACTAGCTGCCAAAAACTGTGTCACCAAAACACACATTTACTCTAGTAAACATCCATTAAAAATTTCACCACAAATTTCTAAAATCCAAAGCCATGTTCCACATGAGAGGCAGTTTAACCACCAGTTGTATTTGAACAATTTGTGTTTTGTAGCTTTTCAGTGAGGCACCATCGTTAAGATAAAATACCGCCCTTTGGGCATGACGAGAAGAAGTGGATAAAAGAGTGAAGTACATAGAGCCCTTGTCTTGCCCGTACAAGATGGAGGTCTTCATATTCATTATGTACAACCCATATCCCACATTGAAATCTTGCCTAAACCTCAGAGATAAGAGAGCTACAAGTGTTTGTTCTTACACAGACATCCAGAAAAAAGTGCTTCAAGAAAGAACAAAAACAAAAACAATAATAATAATAATAATGATAAGAAAAATAAAAGATACACAGTAACTTGTTAACGGACACAATTCTTGCTTGTCCTTTAACAATGTCATATATATATTTTATATATATATATATATATAATATTTCTATATATATCAAGTAATAATTATGTATTCATATTTATGTATAAGATCCTTTGAGGTATTTCTGTTACTATCCTGATTGATTTTGTTTCTCTGTGAAGAACTTCTTTGTGAGGCTTGGCTTCAGTTTATTTACTGGTTGTTATGATTGTGGACCTGAGCTTGTGGTTCAAATGCCTTGGGGCCGTACTCGGTCTTGTGCTCGCGGGCAATGTGCCGCCGCACAGTGTTGTTGCGTGTGAATGTACGGCTACAAAATGGACACGGTACACGTATCCCTTGATGGCGCTGACGTATGTGAGCACGCAGATTGGTTTCATACCCGTAAAGGCGCTCGCAGAACGGACATTTGAGTTTCTTACCTGTGGATCAATGGACACAGTAACATGTAGACAGACATTACCATGTCCCACTTTTCAAGAAGTCTGCCCCCCTCTGAATGTCAAGCAAGTTCAGAAACAAAACACAGAGAATAAATTTGATTAGCAAGAACAAAAAGGAACTGTAAGTACAATACACTTCTGATTAACAGTATGTGGATTATCCACATGCTTGTTTCCACATAGGACTGTGCAAATTCATCACCAAAGATACTTTGGGATGATTCATCAATATGTATTATAACAGCAATATAGCCAATACTTTATATATAACTCTGTTATAATGCCACTGAAGGGACTGATGGAATTGTGTCATAAACTAGTGTCACTGTAAGTCAGGTGTACGGTAAGAGTGAAGGAAAAATATTTCAAGGCATGCAGGCATATTACTTAATGTTAACCCTATATCTATTTCAAATTCAAATCATTATTACAATTTAGCAATAATAAAAATTACTCTTCTATAGTTGTAAATTTCCATACAGGTTTATGCTAAAAAAAAATACAAAAACTTAAAATTAAAATTTATGAAGAACAAAAATTACCATGAGAAGAGGATCACTCACTGATACTGTGTCGCTTCTGCATTGCTAAAAAGCGCTTGAGCAGCACCTCGACGACGTCATAGTTCAGGCTTTCGAAACTGCATTATTCTTGATCTGTTCTGTTCAAATGCACTAATGATTTTCATTCTGTATTTCCAAAGCATTTCGATCCCTGAATTTACAAGACCCAATCCTCAACCCCGTCAGATGTCTTTTTTCAATTTTCTACTTGTCGTATCACTTTAATTTTTCTTTCAATGCTCAAAACCTTTATTTTGTTTGTAACTGTAGCCACGGCATAACATTATAGCCAAGATGTCACACAATCTAAGGCCATTATAACTGTGTGTTTAAACACACGCACACGCCCACGCACGCGCGCGCGCACACGCACACACACACACACACACACATATATTTATATATACATACGAGGGCCTACCCAAAATTTCCGAGAATTTGCTCGTAATAACATCAATGCTTACTTTAAGTCCTAATTTCTGTCACCTTCAAAGTAGTCACCTTGGGCTTGTATACAACGATCCCAGTGATTTTGCCACTTTTGGAAGCACTCATTGAAGTGTGCCGGCATTAGCATGTTTTGTACCTGTTGCAATTCTGCTTGGACCTCTTCAATGGAGGTAAAACGTCGCCCTTTCAACCGGAGTTTCATTTTAGGGAACACAGAAATCGCAGGGGGCCGTACATCACCAGTTATGAACCTGGACAGGAAGTTAGGATCATGTCTAACTGCTTTTTGCAGCTCGGTGCACACCTGAACCCGATGGTCTCACTGTTCATTTTTCAAGAGGTGAGGAACAAACTTTGCTGCAATTCGTCTCATGCTCAGTTCATCCGCTAGAATGTGTTGACATGACCCGTATAACAGTCCAACGCGATTACAAACATCATGGATAGTCTGTCTTCTAGGATAACTTCAAGCACTTCTGCAGTCATTTCTGGAGTTGTGCATGTGGACGGTCGACCAGAATGTTTATCATCTTCCACAGATTCCCGGCCATCTTTGAAGCACTTAAACCACTCAAATGTTCTTGCTTGGCTTAAAGCTTGCTCACCAAAGGCCTCCTTTAGCATTCAGTGGGTCTCAGCTGCAGTTTTGTTGAGCTTGAAGCAAAATTTAATGCAAGTTCTTTGCTCCTTAACTCCCGCCATTTCGATAAACGCAAACACTCATGACAATGGTGTAAAGAAAACAGCCAAAACTCAGAAACACGTGCACTTACAAAGAAGCCAGTTGCCAGACTGTTGGTCGAAAGGTACAAAAAGAGGCACCTAGCGGCTCAAGTACGTAGTGCTAACAGTTTGCATGGTATATCCAAATTCTCGGAAATTTTGGGTAGGCCCTCATATATGTGTGTGTGTGTGTGTACACACACACACACACACACACACACACACACATATATACACACACACACACATATATATACACACACACACACACACACACACACACACACACATATACACACACACACACACATATATATATATATACACATATTTATTTATTTATTTATTTACTTATATTTATGAGAAGATTCAATTACGACCCAGTATTAACTAATGCAACAAGTTTGAGATCTCAACTTGAATATTAATTACAGTTGTAAATTTCATGTTTAATTTCCATACACAGTCTGATGATGGCTTAACCATCAGCCCAAAAACATGGCTGATTTCTGGACTTTTAAATATACAGTTGTGTGTGCCAGGTTAGCACTGTTTGATTATGAACAAAGATACATCAAAACCGAGCTTCTTTCATTTCCTTGGGTTGAAAAAAATTACAGCTATTTCCAAGGTGGAGAAAGAAGAAAGACAGGATGAATGGAAAATGGAGTAAAGTTGAATTATCAGATACTTGACCTTCCTCAAGGGAGTGTTTGGCCATAATTACCAGCCAATGACCAGCAGTTACCAGTACACTGTAGCATATAATTGGTCAGTATGACACCTACAAGAAACGGATGAAAATAGTTCATCCACGTTTTTCAATTATTCTTGTATAATTTTCCAATTACAAACCCTCCACTCATTTTATGTCAATATACTGTCGATTTGGTCACTCAACAACAAGAAGTATACTGCATAAAGAAATGAACTATTTTCCTTGTATGTCATAAATATAAACAAAGAAAAATATTTTTCAGTAATATCTATATATCTTAACCCTTAGGTGACTAATGTCATATATATATGGAGCACCCATTCTTGATGTTTCTAGATCACACACGACGACGCACCACAGTCGGTAGGACTCCTCTGGACGAGTGATCAGCTCGTCGCAGAGACCTCTACCTGACAACACACGA
>Ga0268261_10003203_pt1 | contig 11965 bp, 8 predicted proteins | sample TergutNc150P1_FD_190353 | JGI IMG/M metagenome (GOLD analysis project Ga0268261, IMG submission 190353) | Nasutitermes corniger P1 segment gut microbial community from laboratory colony in Florida, USA - Nc150 P1 (SPAdes) (version 2) | ecosystem: Host-associated > Arthropoda: Insects > Digestive... | reverse complement strand
CTGAACAGTGCTTGGAGCGTTTTAACAAAAATAAAACTGATTTTGTGCGTCGATTTATTACTATGGATGAGACTTGGATTCACCATTACACACCAGAATCCAAACATCAGTCAAAACAGTGGACAGAAGCCGGTTGTTCAGCGCGAAAGGTCATGGCATCGGTGTTTTGGGATGCTGAAGGCATTTTGTTTATTGATATCTTGAAAAGTGTATAACAATAACCGGGGACTATTATTCCAATCTTTTAACCGGACTAGACGAAAAAATTCGTAAGAAAAGACCCGGTTTGCAAAAGGAAATATCATCTTTCATCAGGATAATGCCCCCGCCCACAAAAGTGTTTTGGCAATGGGAAAATTAAGGGATCTGCAATATGAATTGTTGGAACATCCACCCTACTCCACAGATTTGGCTCCCTCTGACTTCTTTCTCTTCCAAAAATTCAAACTCTTCCTCGCTGGTCAGCGTTTTTCTGCGAATCAAGAGGCGATTGCAGCTGTAGAGGGGTATTTTGAAGATCTTACGAAGAACCACTACAGGGACGGGATAATGGCGCTGGAGCATCGCTGAAATAAATGTATTTGTTTTAAGGGAGATTATGTTGAAAAATAAAAATAATTTTGAAATTATAAATTTGTTTTTTCATTGTTAGGCCGAGAATTTTCAGACCACCCTCGTACAATCACTACAGCATTCTATACTTCAACTTGTGTTGCTTCCTTACTCCAACAATTAGGTAAAATATTTAACGGCCCCTCATTAAAAACTTCTATTAATGTATGAAACAACAATGTATTTCATGAAATGGCGGATACTGCATTCAACATTAGTATGTGAATTGACTCATTTGACACATTGAACAGTTCAACCACAGATTCATAACATTCTCTACATTAGTGTAGTCAGTTCATTATTCTACAGAAAACTAGTTAGAGGTTTAATGGTCAATCTCTGTACACTTTAACTGCCCCAGTCCTTTACTTGATGAAATATACAGGCTCTTCATGAAATAAATGTCGGACATTAATGGTCCTATATACAGACACAGAACTAGCAATGAATTCTACAGAAATACCAACTCTAGCACCCTGATCTGCTAAACAAACTGAACAAACATGATATGAGAAATCTTCAAAAAGTTTCCTCACCCATCTTATAGTGGTCACTGGTGTAAGGTAAACCTTTGAGATATGACAACACTGTTACCTCATTATGTGCCATCAACAATGTGATGGACTCAACCTTGCTGTCACTGTGTGGGTTGCTACTGAGCAAGGAATGTGATTGCAACACACTTAGTGTGTGTAACTGAAGAATAGAGACCTGTGGTAAGTTTTTTATGTGCAGAATATGTGCAAGGCACTGGAATTCATACAAGTTTATGTGCTCAGTATGGGGACAGTGCTGTTTGTTAGGAAATGCATACAGGTAGATACAAATATTCAAAAAAGACAGCAGAAGTGTGACTGATGCCTCGCAGCATCAGCCAGCAAAGAGACACTGTAAAAAGCTAGAGTCACGGTTGTCGAAGACAGACAAGTCTATGATATAAAGTACACAAAAATTAAATGTTAGCCAAGGGTTGGCATCTTCAATAGAGTATGACAACCTTGGGGATCACATTTGTGAAAGACAGGAGCCCAGGCAACTGACAGAAGAGCGTAAGTGCTTTTGTACAGACATTTGCTGCCCATCACTTCCTGCAGTCAATTCAGACTTGTCTCCTGATTTTAACCTGTCTCTAACACTAGAGGAGGAACTAGGAGGTCAATTTGCAGATGATGATGATAAGGTGAAGAAGGTGATGCAAAACTACCTTCGCATATAACCAAAACCCTATTATTCTGATGCCTTTGACAAGCTTGTTGGTTGTTGGGCAAAGTGCATTGATAAACAGCTATACTATATTCAGAAACAGTTTCTAATCCAAAAGAGAAATAATGAATATCTGTCAAAAGAAATGGAGAAATCTTTCTGAAGATCCCTCTTATTAAAAGTACCACGAAGTAGTTCACATTCACAACTGTAGGAGTAGCTGGTTCATGTACCATATGTTGCAGAAAGTTGTATGGAAAAAAATGAGAAGAAAACTCCAGAAGAAATTTTTGTTATTATTAACCCTGAAATTTTGCAATGAAATTACATTTGTAATATTATGCATAATATTAAAAACATGTGAAAACTTGGTTAAAAATGGAATGAATATAAAATCAATTCATAAGAAACAGAAAAGCTATACATCAACATACACCATCTTTTTGCAGTCTTAACATTTTTCCTGCTTTTAGCAACTGGTGGGGAGGAGGTACAGTGGAAATTTATCAATATAATCATGACATAAAATTAATTCCACATTATATTATATCATGCTGCATGAAGCACATAAAGAACTGCAGCAGAAAAAAAAGCCACGCCTTTCAGAATCTTTGAAAACTTGTTTAAAAATGGCATTTCTTCCCTCACTGCAATTCATGGAGTTTCTTGCTGAAATGATATCTATTATGCAGGTGGTCCATGCTGTAAGAAAACAGAAAACTGTAATCCTATGGAATCCAACTTGTATTCAAGTGGCAATGGGAAAGAAATTTTATTATTATCCCTGTTTAGTTGATAACCTTCTGCCAGTCTGTAACTTAATTTGTATATTCTCAGTTGTCTGGTATCACACACTCAATGCATGAAACGGATATAACAGCTCTGATTTTTATATGGTATTAAAGATCCAAGCAAGGATATCACATTTGTAAATAAGTTTCTTCATCTAAAATGCAATCAGAGAAAATTTCTGCAACGTATGATTTTCTCACAGCAGTGTTATTGAAGATTAAGTCCTCCGGGATGTGAAAATGTATCCTTGGGCAAGTAGTTCCCTGAAGTTTCAAGAGATGGTACAGCCTTCATCTTGAGAGTCAAAAAGTCCATAATGATCCCTCAGAACCTCAGAAACTACTCACACAACAACACTTTCAGTTCCCAGAATATATGACTCAAAAGAAAAATTTCCACAACCCTCCATTTATATGAAAATAATTCTGAACTTTAAGGGATTTCTCAAAAAGATTCATACCAATCAAAATCAGACCACAGGTTAAAGATATGCAAAAGTGTGTTCCCTTCAGTACTTCTAAGGTACAGAATACTTTGTATTGCTTGGCTCTCTTAACATTGAAATATCTTTGGTTTAAATATATCAATTATATATATATAGATTTTCTACTGCTGTCAACACCATCAAAATACTTAAGTACTGGACTGTCTTTATACAAGAATATTCAGTTCATACCTCACACAGAACATCATGTGAATACAATGTTCTCAGTGAAGTACTACCATAACAGACAAATTAAAAACTTTAATCAGTACTGAAAAAGTTGCCAAGCAAATGCAACAACATGCATGCTCCTTTTCAATGCTGTGACAACACTTTTATGTCACCTGCAACCAAAAAACATACTTTGGTCTTCAAGTGAAGTGACTGATAACACTAGTCAACAATTCACAACTTTGACAACATGATGAAATTAGGCATTCTTTACTAATTCAGGTGTGCTGAGAGCGAAAGTGACAAGCAAGATAATGAAATACATATAAATTTTGTGTTCTACCATGCATATCTTCCTCTCCAGATGGCACTTGTGTTGCTCTTGCCCACCCCTGTAAATACTACAATAATGTGAAGAATGAACCCCATGTGGACAGCACAGAAACAGAATTTTGAATGGCAAGAAAACATCAATTTTGTGACTGTTCAGTTTTTACTCAGATTCAAGGTCAATGACAAAGGCCAAAGGTGAAAGGAAAGGAAAAATGAAGGGCAAGAAGGAAGCAAATGGCATCTGGAGGGAGGAACACTGCATAAAACATGTGTGAAGGGGATATGCTACGAATTCATAAAAAATTACAACATCATATAATGAGCAGAAACAGTTTCAGAGCATAAAGCATATATTTTCTGCTTCAAAAATAATGAGAACAATCTGTATGATGTACAGATTGGTAATTCTTACACTAGCCAACAATTTTAACTTATTATTTAAACTCAGAGAGGCATAACTAGACAAAGAGCTGCACCACTTTTTGAAAATGCCAGTTCTTCCGGCAAGACAGTGCAACTGCCCATATGGCCAATAATTGAACGGCCACCTCAACTAGAAATTTTGGGGACAATAATAAGCTGTCATTCATGGCCTGCTTGTTCATCTGATTTAATCCCATGTGACAGTTACCTGTAGTGTTTGAAGGACAAAGCACATATACACACTTCACACACACACACACAGGACATATTTAAAGAAATCAAGTGTGCAGAATCAGCAATTTCAAGACAAGAACTTCAAATATTTTCCAACAACATGTGCACCTGTTTCAAGAAAATCTGGGAGGTGAATGAGGTAATTTACAACACCTCCTTCAACATGTGGTACATTATGTAATACTAGCTGTTAATGTACATACTATGAGCACATTCTGTGTTCAGTTGGATGCTATCCATTTACACTTGTATGCTGCAATCCAACCTGTATACATCTGCCATCACTACCCTGCCTACTGAATGAGTACCACAAAGAGTTAACCAAAAGTACTTGGAATATAAATATATACAAGCTCACCAACCCTGATGGCCACCCACTGTTTTATCTTTTGCCATAACTCCAAATTAAGCCAGAACAAACAGCTATATAAGGCAAGTGGCAGTGGAAAGTTACCAATACAATGAGAATCACATCCTGGCAGTGGAACAATAACCATCACGACCAACTACATCCTAGTGCATTTTGGTGAAAACAACTTCAGCAAGACAATGAACAGGCCTCTCTGAAACGTTTCTCTCCCCAGCTTGTGATCAAGAACCAATACATATGCATGTTGCACACTGACTTAACGATTTATTGTTGGTTTATTAACAAAGCAGCCAGCAGCTCAGTGACACACCCTAATTTGAAACTACTATTTGGGACATTCAGTCGGTCACTGGCCACACCACGGAGGCTCAATTCTGATCCCAGACCAGCCTATGTGGGATTTATGGTCAAAGAAGTAAGAATTGGACACCTTTTCTCCACATACTTAATGATACATATCAAATGTGTAGGTTTTAGTTAAAATATACAGTATTCAAATGTCATTGCAGGATGATAGTATAGTTTGTTGTTGTTTACAGTTTGTCTCCTGTATAACTGTTCTACAAACATCTGTTTCTTTGTGATGTGAAGTGGATTCTGTCATCATATGTTATGTCTTGCTTGTCTGGAATCTCCAGACAAGCAAGACACAACAAAACAACAAATAGATGTTTCAACAACACTGGTGTAAGCTCCCTGAAGATGGCACTTGTGTCAAAACATGTAGCAGCAGAATAACAGTAATATACACAATATATAGAACAGTGCATTTGTTGGTGTTGACAGAGTTTGTAATTAATTCCAGATAAAATATCATCATTAATATGGGTTTTGGATGTGATGTTGAGCAAGCATAAATGTTTTTGTTGCACAATATTTTTGCTGTGTTTATGGAGCTGCTGTGTATTTAGGGTAGTGCTGTTTACAGTTGACACTTGCTTTTCATTGGTGTTTACAAATACTTGTATTTGGTAAACTTCTTAATATTTACTACACAGTTATAGTTTTCAATAATTTGCTTAGGCTTCATTTATGGACAAACCTTTATATGTTTTATATACACTTACAATGTATCTTTTCATGTTAAGGGGGAGATCTCCAGTCTAATGTTATACAGAGTTTCTATTTGGACTGTTCTTGTACAGTGGCCTGATGATGGCTCAGTCTTAGAGCCAAAACCAGTTGCCAGGAAAACATTTACAAGTAACTTGTTGTGTGTGACTGATAAGTGAATTAACATACATTTATATGATATGATAGACCACGGGAGATCAAGCATAAGATTTAAGTCACACTACAAAATTTACTGTATTTTTGCAAATACCTTCAGCACTTTTGGTTACACTACTCACTCTAACATCTGCATACCCATGCACAGATGCAGTGTATGAATGTATGTTGATCTGTGCAGTCCTGTGCACGTGTTTTAATCATGCATACTACAGGTATGCATTTACAATGTTCCAATGCAAGTCAAAAACTGAAAATAACACTGGTCAACAAAGATTTTGGCCCATGAGGAAAAATGTCTGTTTCTGATGTATTTTTGGATGCTGAATTCAAATATGTATCCAGAATTTCTCTATGACCCACAACTTTTGCGTTACATCAGACTATGTGACCACACACACGCCTACGTATATGTGTCACTGGGGACCTGTAGGAGGCAGTCTAGACACGATGTAACAAGTCAACTGTCACATGTCATACACGTGTGACTAACAGTCCTCTGCCGGTTGCTGGCCAGAGCTCAGTGTGTTATCATCTCTGAAGTACATAATGTTTGTTCCACCATTAATATGCCAAGAAAGTGCATAAATTCATCGGATGCATTCTGCTACATCTGCGGTGAGGTGACATTTAAATCCTGAAGACAGTCTTTCACACCCCTGATTAAGAAATGCTATGAGCATTATTTTGGCTGCAAAGTGGGTGATCAGGACAAGAGTTGGGCTCTCCATTTTTGTTAAGACGTGTGCCAGGTGCCTCGCGGCATGGGCAAAAGGTTCACGCTGTATGCCCTTTGCCATTCCTATGGTTTGGAGAGAGCCCACGGACCATGTTTCAGCTTGCTACTTCTGCCTGACCAGTATCACTGGTGTAACAGCAAACTCCAAACACATTTGCCATCCGCGATGAGGCCAGTACCTCACAGTGTGGAGTTACCTGTGCCAAAGCCTCCAACAAACATGACGCTGGGTGACAGTGAGTGAAATGATGAAGATGTAGGCCAGGCTAACAACAATATGGACTGTGATCCAACTTCTACAGGAGCCAATTCTTCCAATGAACCACACCTGCTGACTCAAGGGGACCTGAATGATATCATCCACGATTTGAATCTGTCAAAGAATTAAGCTGAACTTTTAGGCTCCAGGTTAAAGGGCTGGAATCTTCTGCATGGGGACACTAAGGTGTGTTTTTACCATGGGCACCATAAATAATTCAAGGATTTCTTCTCCCAGGAAGATGGTGTAGTGTTTTGCAATGATGTTTGTTGCGTTGTGGAAGTTCTTGGTCATGAATTTATCCCAGATCAGTGGCACTTGTTCATTGATTCATCAAAAGTGAGCCTGAAGGTGCTTCTACTCTGCAACAGAAACAAATTTCCCTCCATTCCTTTGGCTCATGCAACCAACATGAAGGAAAGTTATGAAAGCATGAAGCTACTGTTGGGAAAGATTAAGTATGACAAATTTCAGTGGAAGTTATGTGGTGATCTCAAGGTTGTGGCACTGTTATTTGGAATGCAACTTGGGTACACAAAATACTGCTGTTTCTTGTGTGAGTGGGACAGCCGGGACAAGAAGAATCACTATGAAAATAAACTGTGGCCTAAACGAACATCACTGGCGCCAGGGGAGAAAAATGTCGTCAATCCTCCTCTTCCGGAGAACATTTTTCTGCCCCCTATACACATAAAGCTGGGCCTCATGAAAAACTTTGTGAAAGGTATGGATAAAACAGGCCATGGGTTCCAATATGTGAGGAATAAGTTCCCAAATGTGAATGACACAAAAATCAAGGAAGGTATATTTATAGGACCCCAGATCAGGCAACTGATGCAAGACAAACAGTTCAACGAAGACATGAATGAGACTGAAATAAATACATGGTTGTCTTTTAAGAGGATTTGCGAGGACTTCTTAGGAAATCACAAAGCAGCAAACTATCAGGATGTTGTGCAGGACCTGTTGACTTCGTACAAAGCTATGGGATGCAATATGAGTCTGAAAATCCACTTTTTGGAGTCCCACTTGGATTTTTTTCCAGAAAATCTCGACGAAGTCAGTGACGAACATGGTGAAAGATTTCACCAAGACATTTTGGCTATGGAAAAGTGGTACCAAGGCAAGTAGACGTCAAATATGTTGGCAGACTATTGCTGGACATTGAAGAGAGATGTACCTGAAGCCAATTACCGGCGAAAGTCATATGCCTCTACATTTTAGAGGTACGTTTCTGCCTGTTTCATTAGTACATAAAGTACTATTACGCACAAACAGAGTCCTCTGTATCTTTGAAACTCTGCCTGATAGAAGAATTCTGTTTACATATATGAATTCAGCATAAAAAGTACTGCCAAGTTCACCTATTGAAGTTCATGGGCCGAAAAAGAAGTTAAATTTTGTTGTCCAGTGTAATTAAAGTAGCTAAATGAGTCAAGAAATGCATTACTGGTAGAAAATATGATACTACTAAAAGCTGTACAAAAGGCTGCGTAATAACAGTAGTGAGTAGGTGTGCAGCAGAAAAGGGAAGCACCCTGATACAGGAGGAAAACTCTCCACATATATGTGTGAAAATGGCTGTTTAGTGAGCAGAATCAAAACCATGTGAGTCAGGATCCAAAGGATTTGAAATTTAAAGATTGAAAGATAAGGAAGGGAAGAAGTTCGGAAGTAATTTGTACAACTTTAACAAAAAAAAAAGGCATCTCTCTTTCTGTCTCTCTTTCCCAGTAACAGGCCTTGCACCCTGGAAAGTTGGTAACTCCAGGATATAACAAGTGAACAGAGCAAAATGAGAAGAATGTGGTTGATTTTCTAGGAACCTTGTATTAGATACAGACTAAGCATATGTGTTTCAGCACATAAAAGAATTCACATAAAATTTCTTTAATTTCATGTCTCAAAATAACTCTGTGCATACCTTATTCATGCATGCAGGGTATTCAATAAAATACAGTATTTATCTCAATCCCCTTCAATGCAGACATATACAGCAGTTACCATAAGACATGATTGGTACAATACTCTGAGATGGATCCATCTTTAGTCTACATACAGATAAACATGTTTGTAGCCAGCTACTCTTGCCATCTCTAGAGTTTGAAGGAACAAGTATCAGTACAAAAAATAATCCCATTTTATGACACATTGTCACCATATACATTGCAAATGATACGAATGAATATCAACAATGTACACTACAAGATGATGAGTTATGTTCGTTTAAGTCTGCAAGCCTACATGTTTCAGCTGGCTGCCATCCTCTGGGATCTTACATTGTATTGTGAAAACTATTAGAGACCATAAAAACCAATGAGCTCAAAAGTTACACAAAAATATAATCTTTAGAAAACTACACAAAAGTCATCAGAAAAACAAACACATGTAGGCTAGTTCAATCCAATCAAAATGACATGCCTCCTGGATTAAGACTCAAAAAAATGAAACTGACAAGATGTGCCATACTAGGGTAAAAAGCACCAACCGCCACTTTTCAAAAACAGTACAAAAGCTTATCCCAATGGGTGGAAAAACATACAACAAGACTCCAGTTTTGACTGTACCAATTTGCCAAGCAACAGAAACAAAACCCACTACTGAACTTGCTCCACTTTTGCAGCAATATCTACCACTTTTACAGGTGTACCAAATGTGTAATTGAAGTGTGCACAGTACCTTGTTCTGGTGAATACCACACCACAGCAAATGTCTAAATACAATTATACAAACTGTAAACAGTAACAACATATAAATTGGGTAGTTCCAAAAACCTGATCAAAGATACAATTAATCTTCAGCAGCAGTTAAAATTATGTAAGGAATGCAGATAGTCAAACCAAATTTCATATAATGCATGCAATTCATACACCCAATTGTGTCATAATAATGTGTGCATAGTTTTCGCCAACTTAATCCATATAGACAGAGTCAATGCTTTTTTTTTTTAAGATTATGCATGAAACAAATCTGCTAATTCAAATTCCAGTCAATACCTACTACACTAAGCATTTTCTGTTGTTAGAAGACTAATCGTATGGTCCTCATGTGACAAATATAACTGTTGTGTAGTAAACCTGTCTTATTCCAAAATTCTGAAACTGGCATATTAATCACCAACTGGAAATCATAACACATACAATCACATTTCAAGACACACAGTTCACAGCAGTGCCATGCTGTGACCAAATATCATGGAATGTAGAGACATGCTCTCTCTCATCCCTTGAAGCTAGTAACAGTCAAGTTGATACTGTTGCATGGTAATAATGGTATGCACTATGTCATCTCCCACACATTAAAGCGTACTGGGATTGGGGCAATGTCTGCATGGGACAAGAGGTAAAACACCAATGGCGTTTATGCATGCACATTGTTCGCAAACTGTACAGACAACAGCCAATGAAAATGCCACGAATGTGGCTGCTGACCAAAAGATGCAGAGAAGCTTACATAAGATACAAGAACTGAGACTATCCCATATAAGTAAACTTAAGTACTTCTTGACAAACTATTGAATCCATACCACTACTCACAGAATACACACCAGTTTCCAGATGATCTTCCTCTACGCATAACTACAATGCAACCACAATTTCAGTATTGAGTACCATGTGCCATTTCATGCTGACATATACCTTGAAAATAAAATGTCTCAGGACATACGCTACATAAAATCTATGCCCTTATTTTTTAAAATGGAGTCACATTATGGAGAGCTTGTGCATGACCTTAACTTCTTTACATACAATATATCTATGTATGTTCCTTAGAAAATCTTTGAATATCACAGATATTTTAACACACCTGTAATAATAGTTCAATTTTGTAAAAAAAAAAAAAAACTGTAGATATATAGGGTGTTTCAAAAAGAGCTTTACAACTTTGAAAGCGTATAGAAATTTATACAGAGGACACACACAACGTTTTGAACTGTCAAAATGTAGCGAAACACACCGAGTTTTACCTCGGATAGGGATCTAATGTAGTATAGTGTCATCACGGATCTGGCGGCGCAACTGATCCGCCGAGACTGGTCTGTCTCCACCATCGATGTTGGCTCCCAGATGGAAAAATATTTGGCGATGGTTTCAACTCTGTTCATCTCTTTACCTCGTTCTTCTCTTTATTCTTCTATTTCCTACTCTTCAAGAGTCCACCCCATACTCGCGTACAACGCTGAACTGAATGACACGGACATGCAACGCAGAACTGAATGACACGACACGGACTCGAACCACCCAAGTACAGAACGACAGGCACACACCATAACCACTCGACCACAACTCGTAACTACTCAAAAAAATTTTGGAACTTCCTCATATCGTAAAAATGGCAGTTGTGCCGTAGGCATCACTAAAAGTCACCACGCATGCGCATTACGAATCCAACCAATCTGAATGCCGAAGTCTGTACCTGCCTTCACAGTTTCCCGTTGTACTCTGCCAGTGTGTTGCCTTGCTCAGTTTAGTGCTAACGTGAAGGTGAAATAATATCAGTGGTTTCGTTCGTTTTCGAACGTGTAGTTGCCGTTCTTTCTTCTGTAGTGCTAACGTGCAGGTCAAATAATATCTGTGATTTTGTTTTGTAAGTGGTAGAACTTTCGTACCATAACATGGCAAATCTTTTTCAACTGTAGTCAAGGCCTACCAAGAAGAAATGAAAAAATGGCCTATCGTCCCGAAAGGATCCCTCGGGCGTAGTATAGTGGGGGCTGGTGGTTTGCCGAACCATTTGTTTTTTGGATTCTTGTTTTCGGACAATGATAGAGGCGTAACATTTTTACAAGAGTGTGGACTCTTAAAAAGAGAGATGCCTTGTTCCAAGTGCGGCAGCAACATATCCCTTTGGAAAAGTAAGGGGGTTATAGACAATTTACGTTGGAGGTGCGGGAAAGGGAAGCGAGGCCAACGATGCAACGGTACACGGAGCCTCAGGCATTCTTCATGGTTTACAGACAGTAAACGCAGTCTACTGGAGATAATGCTTCTCACCCACGACATTATGTGGAAAAAACCTTCTAAAGACATTCAAAAAGAATACCAGATGGAAGGACACACAGCGTGTGACTGGTTTCGGTTCTGTAGGGAAGTCGTACTGGACTTCATAGAAAAC
>Ga0268261_10003202_pt1 | contig 11965 bp, 5 predicted proteins | sample TergutNc150P1_FD_190353 | JGI IMG/M metagenome (GOLD analysis project Ga0268261, IMG submission 190353) | Nasutitermes corniger P1 segment gut microbial community from laboratory colony in Florida, USA - Nc150 P1 (SPAdes) (version 2) | ecosystem: Host-associated > Arthropoda: Insects > Digestive... | reverse complement strand
GTATGTATGTATGTATGTATGTATGTATGTATGTATGTATGTATGTATGTATGTATGTATGTATGTATGTATGTATGTATGTATGTATGTATGTATGTATGTATGTATGTATGTATGTATGTAGGCATGTATATATGTATATATATATATATATATATATATATATACACATTTGTTACAGAATCTTCGCCTTCACTCAGTACTGGCCATTGATATTAACTTTCAATTATACAATTTTAGACGTATTTTCTTATTGCTTTATGTGTAAACTGTATCTGTTTAAAACGTTTAATCTATCCATTTTATCTTATATTACGAAAATATGTAAAGTTGAGACACTAACTGTACACACTAATGTGAATAATAGTTTAACGTAATTTATACGAAAATTTATATTTGATAAACTAATTTCGTCTGTATTTAACCTGAAATATGTTACTTTAATGTTATGTAATACTGTACCATTAGTGTTATATTGAGAGCAGATATTCACATTCTTGAAATAGTTTCGTCGAAATCCATACCCTTAATTAAAAAACTCTACTGACTATGCAGATAAAATAGACAGAACAGTAGTGGAAAATTTGTGTTTGTAGTTGAAAAACTCGATAAAATTTAAAGACACTTCTATTTTCCTTCTAACAAAATGTATGCTGAATCACACCTTCCAATATAAAATAAATTCTTCTATATTCCAACTTAACTAAAGTAATTAGTACAGTAACCCAACGCCGTTTTTCACACAAGAGCTGTTCTGCTACACAAGATATTGCACGCATTGCAAGGAAACGTTAAAATTTACCGTGTTCAAAAGAACCTTAATATTTTCTTATGCGTAGCCCCGTAAACAAAACAAGTTGCATATCTTAGTCCTTATCAGTCACTTTATTTTCTGAAGTCTGGCGAAAGGAAATAACTGATTTCTAGCACTTTCGAAGGATTAACGTAGTAAAAATTACACACAAATGCCAATATATCAATAACAGAAGAAAAAAAAACCAAAGAAATAAATTTACCTTCTCTCTGTTACACAGTCCTCACGTTTCACGTTGCTGTCTTTTTATCCTGAGAGTTATGCCCTTTTATATTTGGTACTATTCAATTCTTTTGAGCGTCCAATCATCCTATTTTAGATTTTCTACGTCCTTAATGCCTGAAGAATAGACAAAATGTGTCCATTATCAAATTCTTTATTTACGTAATTTCGAACGTTCCATTTCACCCTACCACTTCCTGTTCCACAAAGACGGTCTGCGTTGTCGTATGAAATAGTGTCCTTATTTCTGAAGCTAACAATTTGTGTTCGTGTTTAAAAACACCACTGAACTGCTCTACAGCCACTCCATATATGATGTTTGTTAACACAAATAATCAACATATTTTCTTCAGATACACATTCACCGGCTTGCAATACCATTTGCATCTACTTATAGATAAAAATTATTTGCAATTATTTGCACTTAGGCATCACATTCATCTTAATAAGTTGTTTATTTCCAGGCCGACTGTCAAACAGACTCATTATAACTGTTCATATTATTTTAAGCGAATAATGAAGCATTTGAGAGAGGGTAATCTAATAATGTCATGAGTAGAACACACAACTTTGAATTATATTCGTGTTTGAAAAGTCGCCAAAACTCGGTTGTGTGTTTTATTCTTTGAAGTCGCCAATCATCAGATCCGACTGACGAAAGAGTGAAATTCACTCAACATAGCAAGCGGCAGTTGACAGGCAATTGCCATAACACTCTAGACTATCATGCGGTAAGTTACATGTCGACTTATTTAGCTGTAGAATTATACAGGAGGCGAACTACTGTAACATTTGTACCGCATCTGCTTAATAATGGCAATTAACACAAGGAATTCTCTGTGCAGTAACATGTATACTCTCGTATGTTTCTCGCTACATGGTTATAACTATATATATATATAGTTATCACCATGTAGCGAGAAACATACGAGAGTATTGCTCAAATTCAAGACGAATCGCAGGCCGTGATGGAATGTTCACGAAAATCGAGTCCCAGAGTTGCTTAAAGCAGAAACAGAAGCGTTAGAACCGGTGTAAAATTTTCAAACTGGACTAAATGGAACATTCATTGCCGACCAGTGACTAAAGTAAGCCTGCAGATATTACACTGGCACACTAAGAAAACGTTTGGCTCGCACTCTCTAGGGATGTCACAAAACACAACCTGATCATGCACTGTAACTGCACTGTCTTCCTGTGCACATGTATTAAAATTCCTCCTGTTCAATAATGACACCAAATTACCCGCAATCTGTCCCTCACATTCCGTCCATTTCCAGCTCCTTGCCTTCACAACACACACCTAAAAATATCGCCTGTGTGTCGCCAATCCGCAGACTGGCCAAACTCTTGTAATGCTACACGTATCAACTGCTTAACTATTGCGAAGATTATAACGTAAAGTACCGTCATGTGAACCATGCACGGTAATACATGCTGAATGTTACGATGCCACCTATGAAGCCAACTCCAGATATGGGATATGCAATTTACGAGAATCGTAATAAAATTTAACGTTTTGTCATTCATAAAATAGGCAGAAAGATAAAATCTGTAGAGGTAGCTTTGATAGAAATACTTGAAAAGTATATCTTACCTGAAATTCTTAAGAGCATGGAAAGAAAATATAAAAATATACCTTTAAAAAACAGGACAGTAGTTTGTGGACTTGGTTCATCGGGAAATGTTTACAAGTATGTGGATGGCTCTTGTGAACACGATAACGAACTTTCTCGTTACACATAGTGGAGAGGAATTCTTTTCTGTCTGAGAAAGCATTATTTCTCAAGAAGAATTAAGCACCATGGAAGTAGCTGGTTAGACAGAAAAAAATTAGCAGTTTGGTACTGCAGGATCGTTTGGAATTGTTTTTGTACTTACTTGGGAAACACCGGGTAATTTATGTGTCAAGCGGATTTTTATATGCTTTTTAATGTGAGATATTTGTTTTCTTTTAAGACATCGTTTGATGTACAAGAAGAAAGAGGAAAATATCGGGACAAATTAAAAATGAGTGTAATGAATTCAACGCAGCTGAATAAAAACATTCTGAATATACAGTTCAAAATTACAGAAATAGGATCTTGCATCTATAGCTTTATCACAAAATAAAAAACGCGTATGGCAATTCCATTCCTTAACAAAGAATGAAGAAGAAAGATTGCAATAATTAGAGTAAAAAGCAAAATTTATAACATATTTCTTGGTATTTTATTTATAAATGAACCAAAAAATCTGACAAAACTGGAAAAGAGAAAGAGAGTGAGAGAAACAACGTTGTTGAAAAAGCGACTGAAAGTAGCACTGAAATTGCAAAGTGACAATGCACATAACGTCGGAAGACACTTGAGGAATACAAACAATTACTACAAACAAATAATTTTGGATTAGATGCCACATAATAAAACCGAAGTTTACTGACCTTCCACACAAACCTACCCACCTTCCATGTCATGAAGATTGCTAACTTTCCTGCACCTGATTGAGAAAATGTCTCACGTACAAAGGTTCCTTATGTTGCATTGTCCCTTACATTAGTTCACACAAAGATTTTACAAATAATCGTTTGATACTACTAGATTGGAAAGAGGAAGCAAAACACACTGTAGTTTAGTCGCTTGAAACGTAGGCTATAAATAAAATTATTTTTGGATAAAATCCACATTTGAAAAAATCTGTAATTTTTCTGCAGACTTTGAGCAAACGAATGTAATTATATATAACGAATATTCAAATAAAAAAATTGTTAGAGCACCAAGTATTTTTTGGAAGAAAATTTGTAAGCTATTGAAAATAAACTCTGCTACACACGTGAGAAAGTTTTACAGAAAACTAAAGAATTAAATAACCCAAAACATACCAACAGTTACGAAAGTAATCTATGTTTTAATACACAAATTTTATAAACAAAAAGTGGATTTCTTTATAAATAAGTCTTTTCACACTCACTTCTATCGCCAAGCTTGCGTTAGTAAAATAAATGTGGACAAGCAACTTGGATAAACTTTCAGTTTTAAATAAGAGTTCCATACAAACAATGTTCGAATAACAGTGTAGAGATATCCTGCTGCATCATCCCACTCGATGACAATGACTGCAGCTGAAATATAATTCCACTTATGCTCAAGAATCAAGTAATGCAGTTACAAGAGTGTCCGTGTAGGAAAAGTTCCGTGTTTGCTTGTTCTTGGTTTTAGGGCCAGGGAATCGGTTGTTATCACGCACCAAGCCAATTATAAATTCGGAATCTACAGGTCATGTGGATACAGAAAGATATTGGATTTGTTCGTAAAAGGTAAGATTTCAGACCACGTTTCCAGGGAACAATCGTGGTTGTACATGCTAATTATTAAACTCAGATCATTCCTCGCATATCGAATTAGTTATACAAAACACTGTTTCAAAATGAGTGACTGATCGCCCGTTAATAATGACTCTGTTTTTGCAGATGCCAAACTAATACAATGACATTTCGTCTTTATGTAATTTTCTTGATACACTTATTATTTGCTACTTTTTAAAAACGTTTAAAGCACAACACATTAGGATGCAAAATTCTACAGTGAACGTTCTTGTAAATCACGAATACAGACTTTACTTATAGTAGGTTTACTCTATAAGTATGTTGTAAATGGGTACCTTTACACGATCGTGCAGTAATGAAATTTGTACTGTCAACGAAGTATAATATATTGAGTGCTATTTATTTCTTTCCCAATTTTGAGCCCCAATTGTGATTATACATTTGTCAAAAAAAGAATTGTTTTTATTCCAATCCTTGCACAATACAAGGTTATCAGTAGATACATAAATATTTGGAATAGAAATTTTATGTTTGCGAGGCATAACATAGTTAGCTCTATCCTCACCGTATCATACCAAAAGAATACAGTTGAGTTAGACCTCAGAAATTTTGAAGCGTATAAAATTCAGCGTTATTTACATATAAACCGAGTAAATTACGATCAACTTCGAATTTCGAATGTGTGATATAAAGAGTCGTTATTGTAACAAACACCTAAATTTAATTATATTTTGTACAAATAATTTTAATCTCACAGTGTTCACACATTCTTCCACGTAGGTAAATTTTACCCTATAACATGTCACGAAGGCCTATTCTTCTTTTAACCTGTGCGCTAGACGCAGTGAATTGTCACCACCACGCCTGGTCTTATTTATCACCGGAAACGACCCGGTGACTATTGTACACTAGATTGGGTTGGACCTATGCCTGGTCTGGACAAGCGCGAAAAAGCTCGGCCCCCACCTTAATTTGATCCCCGGGCTTTGCAGCCCGAAGGAAGTAGCTATACCGACTACGCTATGTCTTCCCATTACCTCCACATACTTCACGCAAAATAACAAGTGAATGGAGAGAGAATATACAATGTAGTAAAGCTGGAAAAGTACCTCAATTGTGCAGATGCGAACAAAGAAAAGTTAGTCGAAGTTGACATCGCCCTGTTGTGTTATCAGCCGAATAAGTAGAAGTTTTTTATAATTGTGTTTTTCGAATAATAGGAATAAAAATTCGAAAGAAAAGTAAATCCCTTAAATTTTAGCCTTGCCTCAGTACCGCAGCTACGAAAGGACGTCACACAGATGCAGGCTTACTAAGAGATATATTTGCCGCGCTCACTGAGATAATGAAATAAGGCTCCGTATTTATCCATTTCGTAGCTTTTGCAAACGGTGACATCAGAAACAATCTTCTCAGATTAGGAAAATATTACATCACACCACAGGTGTATGTGCGGATGGAATACGAATCAGTGCATAGCAAAGAGCGGAGTTTGTCAACAGGTAAGTCACATTAGGACATGGGCTCTGATTAACTTAATTTAAGAAGCATTTTTCATTCTCCAATCCTACCATTCACAAAACACGGAAAAATATATTTTTAAATGTAAGCGTGTTTATGTTTACATTTAAATTTATGTTTTCCAGTTTCTGCGTAGAAATATATTTTTCAAATACTAAAATATAGTTTACTAAATCTAGGAACATGCAGTAACCGCACATTAGTATACGAAATGGAAGTAACCTTACAGCACACAGAGTGGAGTAAAAGAATATTTACTGATGGAACTTGAGACATATGTGCTTGGCTTTGATTGTTCCGACAAAACTTTACTGAAATAGTTTAAGTTCTTATTTATAAGGCCAATAGCAATAATGTATATTTATATTGACCGAGCGAAAGTGGCGCTGCCTAGCGATAACTTTGTGCATGAGAGGAAACACCTCAAAATAAGTATAAATCGCACTTTGCATATAAAAACCACTAACTTTACCCTGTAAGTAGGGGATACAGAGGTTTAGAAAACTATTTTTTTGGCGGCGCTGCAACTTAAATTTTCCCTAAAGTGCCTCTATTCATATAAATGTAGAGCACACACGATTAGACACACGCAACCGGCAGGATTCTTTAGAACGTGTGAGCAGTCCGCAGCAGAGGCCGCTAACTACAGGACACCCAACAAATACACGAGAAGAACATCCTGCCCTCAGAGGAATTCGAACCTTTGAGCACAGCAATCAAACAGCTGCCGATCCACGCCTTAGATCGCAAGGATATTAAACTAGGCATGCGTAAGCTTTATAAGTAGTAATTTACTCATAGACCCACATGGATTAGCATATATATATATATATATATATATATATATATACACATATGTTTGACGTCTTCTACCTACTCCCTGTCGGTGTAGAAGGTTACTGTTACACGTAATCACATTCAATGGCACATGCACAATCGGTTGATCCATTCATACTCTGCCCAAATTCGGCCCTGGATTGAAGATGACAATTGTTTGTGTTATGTTTACCTTAACAGAGATAAAATTAACGGCATGCCGAAGTAATGTAATAAAACAGGTTTTTGCCATTATCTAGCATCGTTATTCTGCAGACTGATCGCTATAGGCAATAAACTGATTCCAACACACATAACACCTATGCGTGGACATAGATAGAATTATGTACTACAAAAATTAGTTGAATTTCTTTGTAATATTGAATTATATAGACGCAGTAACAAAAAAAATTTTATACATGGCAGTTTATACATGAGTCTATGTTCATATATATTTTTAAAACACGCAAGATTCTTGCACGAAGGTTTGAGTCTAAAATAAAATGTGTGGTAAAAAAATAAGACTGTAAAACTAAAGTGCACCAACTGTTTGATAGACTTGCAGAACGCTAACCTACAGGGTGGCAACAATGTCTTATTACCTCTGCAGAAGTAGTCATATTTGTGTTAAAAGTTAGTCCCCGTATGACTGCACTACTGTCACACCTTGTTACAAATTTCAAGTTCCCAGGGTATTCTGTTGAGCTTTATCATTCTCATGACAGATTATAGGTCTGCGTCAAATTCTGCGGGACATTTTCAGGAGTACTTGTGGAGTAATATGTTTATGTTTAAAAACAAGTCTTATTGCCTGTTGAAAGTCTTCAAGAATTTGGTAGCGCTGTTGTACGACATTACCTTTTAGGAACCCCCAAACATTGAATTATGACACAGTGACGTATCTGGGCATTGAGGTGACCATGCAAGTGGAGCGGGCAGCACAAGTGGCTCACGGTGAATTAACAGTCCCTTAAAACCTCACGAAGTTATTCCCTAATAGCAAGTGTGTAATGTGCTAATGCCCCATCCTTTTGGAATCACACGTCGTTCTTAATATTGCGGTGTTTCCATTTGCGGAAAGAACCAGTTTTGCAGTATGTCCAGGTACATGTGCTGATTAAAAGAACCATCCATAAATATGGTCCAAATATACACATATATTTACTATACATCCCAGTCAATATTAGAAGTTGTGGAGAATTATGTACTACCGGTTTCTCCAAATAATACGCATTCTCCTTGAATAAGGACACACCATTCTGTAATTGACAGCTTTGGCGAATGGTACACTCATAATTAAAGATGGCCTTTCTGTGTTTTGGAATCGTATTAAGTGTCTGAATCGTCCTTGCAGGTGCATCTCGTCTACGGTTTAAAACCACGTCTTTTATCAAATTATTTTAAATAAAAGTCAACACCCGTGTCCTTTTGCATTGTCAAACGAGGTATGTCAAATTCCATGTGTTGTGTACGGGTCGAAGTCTGTCGTGATTTGACAACATTTCCTTATGCGAATTCAGACTCTCAGGTTTTTTTGATGGCCTTAAATTTCTTGGATTATATTTTAGGTCGCCTATTGCAAAGAGTTTATGATCCCATTGCAGAAATGTCTGTTTTGATGGGGTTTCTTGGCGGAATATGTGGTGGAATCTTCCACGCACCTGGTTCGCTGTCTTCTCTGTTTCCGGCTGCTAGTGTGTCCAGACACTGACAACAGTCCATTGTCCAATGGCGTAATTATTCGTACCATTTGTGATTTCGTTCATATTAGCTGCAGAATATAACAAAATTAGATTTTGCTCACATTTCTGCAGGGGTTGCAAGATATTGTGGTCGCACAGTTTGCACACAATCTTAAACTGCATTTCACCTCATCTGTTGCAGTCATATTTAAATGTAACTTTTCTTTAAATTTAAATAAATTTTGCAACTTCTGACAACAAAATTCGTATCAGAGTTCCTTGATTTTTTCTATAAATTTTATTAGGCAAGCAGCTATATTAAACGTGACAGAGCATTAAGGCATAACTTTCAACATCGCTGTTAACACGAGCTTGGAAATAAGAGGAATATTTAGTTTGTATTCAATTTATCACTTAAAAATAAGTGTAGAGTTGTTGAGGTATGAAAATAATTTTAATTTCAACCTTTCATTATGTAATCTGTTTATAACAGCAGAAAACATTCACTAACAAATAAAAAATTATTTTTTCATAGCGCAAGAGATCCTAGAGGTTCAGGACCTTCTCATTAAGAAGTTTCACGATCACATTCAGAAACACCGCTCTCGGTAGGACTCTTTTGGACGGGTGAAATCCCGTAGCAGAAAACTATACCTGACAGCACACATCAATGACAAGAGACAGACAACCATGCCTCCAGTGGGATTCAAACTTTCAATTCCAGCGAGCGAGCGGTTGCAGCTCAAAAGCGTAGACTGCATGACTACTGGGATCGGTACAGTTAAAACATATTAGAGCTAATTTTGTAGATAAAATACTGTGTTTAAATAGCGGAAGACGTGGCTGATTCCAGCATGGACGTTCGAAATAAGACTGCCCACACTTGAACCGGATTGTTTCAAGTACGAATTTGGACCCGACGAGTTCCGAATTGAAGCACATATCACTGTAGCTACCGGACCTTTATCGGCGATTAAGATTTGACCTACGTAAAATTTCCGTGTCGCCAAAGCATTAAGACATGAAGATATGTGGAGGGCTTCATAAAAACTCTATTTCTCCTTGGATCTCAGTTATAGATTAGGGGACCTGATTATAATAAAAATACAAAAGGACTACACCTGGAAGAAACTAGATAGAAGAATCATAGGATGTTCAGAGATAATAAAATGTGCCTACGTAAGAGAAAAATTCCAATTTCCTTTCCAAGGATCAAGGCATGCTTTCCATTCTGCAAAACATTTAATGAAGAGCTAAGAGGTAAGAGAATTATTGCACACAGAGTCAGAAACAAACTTCTTCTTCGGTTACAACAGTAAATATGGCGCCATTTCATTTCAAGATAAATTAAAATAAATAAATTAATTGTTGAAAACTCTGAATATGAACGCAATAACTTACAGAATTATTTCGATATTTAAATACTTGAAACGAAATAGGTGCAAAATGGAACATCTGCTCCTTAGACTATTAAATATTTCTACATTGTGAATTATGCAAGTGACCCCATTAAAACAGCCATGCTCCTTCAACGAATTTCTCAGAATACGATGGCTTAAACTTACAGGTGACCTAGTTATCTCCACTTATCTAGATGTTACCAATTTAACGATTCTGCAATGCTAACTTCCATGACCCATTAATAATGCAGTTTAAAAAGGTATTGACTTTTTTCTGTCAGGAAAATTCACAACCATGCCTTCAAACGCTCAGTGTAATCCGTAATGCTCTGACTGTCGGACGCCCATAATAGCGCTGTGGACGTGACGAACACTAAGTGATCGCGGACTGCCTACAGAATTGAGCAACATTTAAACCTTTAAATAAATTTGTTTCCGGCACATTTCTGCATGGAGAGAGAAGAAACAAAAGTAAAGGGACAATCGGAGATTCGTTTCCGCTGGATTATATTCTTTCTCAGATTAGCGGGTATTCCGTTTAAGATGAAGAGAATGTCGACACTTTACGCTATCTACTTGATAACAGTGAATATCTGCACATACAGCACACTTACAGGCATGTTTGTCGATGTGTACATACACAGGGATGATTTGGCACGTGTCATGACGAACCTTCGTATATTAACTGGAATGAGTAGTCTTGTGTGGATTTATTTTTCCTTCAGGTAAGTTACAACATTTTGCATGGCAGTTGTGGCATCACACGTACGTGTATGTTAAATAACTTCCCTTTTGGTGGGAAGTTTAATAACGAGGTCGTATACATTTAATCTTGGTGGTTTAGAGATGTGTGGAACATTTAATATTGGCCAATTTTTGATTCGATTTAGCTTACTATGCATTAGAAATCCTTGCAGTAATGTAATGAAAAACAAAGTTTAGATGAAATTCTTGACGTTTATTGCTGACAGCCAATAAAACCTGAAGCTTTACGTCAATAAAAAACACCTGATAAAGAAACTGTTAATATATCTTAAATTTTTTCAGAGACCATTACGCGTCGAGACTTTGATGTTACAAAATATATGTTTCGTTCAAATATTAGTGTTTGACAACAGTGACAAATATTTTTGACTGATGTTAGGAACTGCATTAATGAAAGATTTGAAATTATTATTCTACACACCAGAGAAACAAGCAAGAACATGCCTTTCGGAACACTGACTGTACGTACTTTAATGCTCAACATTTAACAAGAGCTTTGTGCTGTCGATCTACAAATAAACATTAAAATTAGCGCCTAACAAAACCGCAAATTTTCTGTAATTGTATTGAAGTTACACGTTTCCGTCCTCTGGAAACATCATCAGGTTTGTGAAAGTTCGTTTACAGTAAAGGTGAAAGCATATACATTAACATACGCTTTCTTATATTTACGATTTTTGTTCCCATGCGTATTGGTTACTTCTTAGTAGCTATTTATAAAAATTGGGTTTATTTTGTTGTTTAATACATTCATCAGTTACTAAAACGAAAATATTTAATATCTGAGATCCAAATGCCTGTGTCAGTCATCTCTTTCTTTACATTTTGTGTGAACCGAAGTTAAAAACATGTCAATATACGTATTCCATCTTTGCTTTTATTTTTTTATCCGAGATGAAATTTCTCTGTGTTTCATATATAACGTCTAGCTCTGTTACAACATTTAACTGGAAGGTTTTAATTTAATGTTCTTTATTGATTTTTACTTCATGATAATAAGTTATTTCAATGAAATCGCGTCTCTTTTTGTTGTTTCCTAAACTTTAAATTGTTAAACCACTTCGTTGTTTAGGTAATCGGATATATTAAAAATAAAAAAACAAACATTTTTTTGTTATACCAATCTGTTTTGTTTTTGGAATATTTAGTTGGAAAGATTCTCATCTAAAACAATAGAGTGTGATATGATTAGAGGTCCTAATGTTGTATCTACAATAAACAGAATATTCTTTATGGTAAGCAGAAAAATAAATGCAACGACAGAATTCATATAACTCGCACTCCCTTCGAACTCGGAAGATAGATCATTAAACAAAATTAACCCTTAAAACCCTGAATTATATCCCATCTGCTATTTGCTGGCATTATTAGGAGCTTACCATTTTCTCCACGTTAGCAGGATAAGGGTTAAATCATTAACCCTTAGGCTGCTAATGTCATA
>Ga0268261_10003201_pt1 | contig 11967 bp, 11 predicted proteins | sample TergutNc150P1_FD_190353 | JGI IMG/M metagenome (GOLD analysis project Ga0268261, IMG submission 190353) | Nasutitermes corniger P1 segment gut microbial community from laboratory colony in Florida, USA - Nc150 P1 (SPAdes) (version 2) | ecosystem: Host-associated > Arthropoda: Insects >... | reverse complement strand
GGGGGGGGGGGGGGGGGGGGGGGTGTACACAGAATTTGGATGCAGGCAAGGTCCAGTGGAGAGCTGCTGTGATCGTGACACAGAAAGTGGGAAATTTCTTGACTGGCTTAACAACTACAAGTGTCTCAAACACTCTGGTGCATAGAAGTTACTTAAAATAAAATAATTATTGGCATCTTTACCTTCTCAGGTTCCAAATCACCGTCCACTGATGCCAAGGATCTGTCAACAGCACAAGCCACACTGTCAACTCAGAAATCATCATACTGACACAATCCGTTTCAAGAGACTGAGTAACGCTCATACTGTGTCCTCCAGAGCATCACAGCTCAGTACAATTCACTGTACTGGCAATCCTCATTTAGCCTTGCACTGAACATAACTCTGCTTGAACTAACACTAATTTTAGTTACCACAGATGCCATGAACAGTGCCTAGACTGTATTAACTAGAAACTGGCAGTGTCTTCAATGGCCAGACTCTTGGGTATTTTAATTAATTCTTACCAGAAAAAATGCTGAACCCTTATGTTGTTTTACTCTATTTGTGAGCCAATAAAAATCTTCCTGTTGAAGGACAGTAGTGACCCACCCAACCATTAGCCAGTAATACAAACCATCATTAGGACAGGCAACACATTCTGCAAGTCCACATATTGTGTAGCTTACACCAACACTGTGGAAACCAATTCCATGGCCAGTAGGGATAACAACATTCTCTGCCTACTGCTGCACTCACCCTCTGGCCTGTACCGAGCAGGGATCATCACCGGTGAACATTATCACAGTTCTCACTATCAACATTTGTGTGAACAAAATGAAGAGGAATTACGGGAAGCACATTGGATGGTTTGGTACAACAGTTTGATGCGGGTCAATGCAAGGGACTTGTTTCCATGGGCTCAGTATTGCAGAAACAAGTGTCCAGTTACAATCTTATGGTACAAGAATCTGTTTCACTTGCTCCACTTGGTCTGTGCGGCAAGAGGTACTACTGAGGTGTTGGGTTAGTTGGTTACATGTAGTCACAATGCAGATCATTCCTGTTGCCTGCTGTTAACTGTACAAAAACACTGTTCATCATAGAATACTGGCACTGCACTATGGCACTGTCTGAGACAGGACACCACAGACTTATCTGTAATCAGGGATGTGAAATAGCATACAGTGTGTGTAGCAGTGCATGTCAGAAGAGACAATGAATGGAATAAGAATGACATACTGAGACCAGAACACAAACCATGTTTGTTAGAGAAGGACTGACGCAGTTACATTCAACCCGACCATGCATCTACACTATTACCCCCCCAGATCATCATATGCCAGGATGTATGCAAGCTGCCGGTGCACACTGATACCATAAGATTGTGATCAAGATCTACTGACAAGTCGGTGTCCTGCTCACGATCCGATGAAGTACCAACAGCTCACAGATAAAATGAACAATTTAAACCACAACTCAAACAGACTGCCCTCCCTAGCTTGTGTTCCAGTTGCTATTAGACACAAATACCGACGCCTTAAGAGCTGCAGGTAGCGCCATTATTAACTTATGAAAAAACTCCAGACTTTATGAATTTGAATGCAGACATAGTTTTAAATATTGCGCAAATGGTTGAATCTGCACTGATCTGATATTCAGAACTGCAATGTGTATTTCCATAACAGCATGCCCCTTACTTTAATAACATATTGTGACTTATAAGTGTGTCTGTGAACAAGACACACAGTTTAAGTTCTCAGGTTTGATGGCAGTTGTTCAAATGAAGGTTGTATTTTGGGTTTCTACCTGGACTCTCCAAAAGCTGCTTGCAGCATTTCGTACGTTTCAGCACGCCTTCCCCGGACGGAAACAGAAATTGATGCGCACATGCTGCTGCACTTTCCCCTCCATCGTGAGATGCGATGCACGCTGCAGACAGACGTTCACTGAAAGGCTTCCACAGAGCGAATGCGGGGAGATAACGACCTCCGGTTTTGCACATACACTTCCACAGAGTTGACACGTTTCCCAATATGTTGCCACTTCGCTACATATTATAGTTTCCCAGGAAAAAAATCAGTCCCGGAATTAAATGATCAGCCCACATATAACATATTATGTGACTTCAGGCTTCTGTTGCAGTGGAAATGAGCTCTTTGCTCTTTGGGGATGTCACGTAGCGTTGACTGGTAGGCAGTTAGCGACATCCCAAAACCACGGAATATGGAACCGCCAGGTTGTCTAAAAACATAGACAACTAACTACCAATGAACACTAAGTAACATCCTAGAAAAGCAAAGATCTCAATGTAACAGCTTGTTTACGACAGTATCATCACGTAAGGCCAAGTAACATTACAGTGTGCTGCGACATTACACCAGATGTGCTCTGAACACAGAAGCAGCAGGCTTATCCAAAATGTTGGTAGATATCTAAAAAAAAAAATCCCTGTGCATGCCATGAAGGCATGGGCAGACTGGAAGCATAGCTCCATTCATTCTTAATCAAGGCACTAGATGTAGTGGTCATGTTCATGCCCCAGAGCCAGAAAGGATGTTCTGGAATCAAACCCCAGATTGTTCAGCCGACAGTACAGTGCAGTCACAATACCGACTGAGCTACAGCTCTCTACCTACTGCCATGATAAATCTCAAGTGAATAATACATTTGCGACAAAAAGTGTAGATATGCAAGTGGGTGACGAGATTTACAAGGCACTGTTTGCAGTCAGTTTGTTGTTAATGTTTAGTCTTCATTATGGCTAATGTCAGCAGGCACAATCCTCATGCACACTTCAGCTGTTGTAACAAAAGCAGCTTCAAACAGCAACAGCTTGCAAGTACATAAAATAGAAAAGAATTATGACTGGTACAGGCTGTGATAAACAGTGCTAACAGTGGACCATAATGTTATACTGTACACAGACCATTTTATTATACACAGTAATGACACCAGAGAAACAAGCACCAGTGTTTTCCAGTCTTGCACCACATGGTTATGTTATACAGATTTGTCTTACTTACCATTCTCCTTTCTAGCAATGCTTCTGCTGACAAAATATCTCCAACCTCTTCTGTTTTCCTGCTCCTTTTCTTTTCAATTCCTAGCCAGCTCTTCCCTCTCTTCATGCTATCTTCCAGTACCCGGCTAAACAAACTTTTTCTGGGCCATCCTGTATAGCTCTTTCCTCTAATTAACATTCTCATGCCCTTCTCTGTATCCTTGTTGTCCCCATCAATTTACAAAGCCAAACATTTTTAGTAATTTCTGTTCTATATCTATTTACAAATTCTGGACTGCAACTTCTCTAAAAATTTCATTTATAATTCATGAGTATGTAACCAAACACATAATTTTCTTCAAATTAACTTATATAACAACTCAAACCATGAAGGCCACATGCATACCTAAAATTAGGTCTCACAAACGCTGTCAACAGAAGTCACATGGCACATATACGTATCCACCTACACACACAAACTCTCTGTATCTCTGTGTATGCGGCCTCGATCTCCTTCCATTATCCAGACTGCTTATACACAATCTTAGTGGCAGTTACCTTCCGTACATTCACACATTAATTTGTTCCTTAGATCAAAGAAAAACCACTGCATCACTACTAAAATGATAAATTGTTTAATGCTGAAGAGAATCTTTTCTTCTAAGAACCGAACAAAACAAGCAAACACACTGTGTGATACTGCAATCTAATCCTGTAAACTGACCTATAACAATACCATCATATCCCTGGAAATAAATTCAATACACACACACACACACACAGTCAACCAGGCCTAAAGACATTCAGATCATGTTTGTACTGCACCAACAGTTACATTTTTCAGCCTACAGCAAAGTTTGTTGAAAGATTTGAGGTTCAACAGTGGCATTGCTGCAAGTTCAGGCGTTCTGAGATGTGACACTGAGCAGGTCCTAACATTCTGAACCATCATTTAGCATCCCTCCCACAACCACCTCTGTGGCCTGCCATCACCTCTAAGTTCAGGCGTTCTGAGATGTGACACTGAGCAGGTCCTAACATTCTGAACCATCATTTAGCATCCCTCCCACAACCACCTCTGTGGCCTGCCATCACCTCTAGTCACCTGACAGCCCACCTCACCTGTACCTGTACAACACACACTTTCTTTCCCCATGTGGCTATTCTTCTTGGACTACTTGATACCAAAGATGAAGGCACTATGATACAGCAGCACACTGGACACCACTTGCCCAGTAATGCTGCATCACACCCCAGAATGCTTGAATATTCCACAGTGTCTGCCACTTGCAACTCCCTACTCCCTATTTTTAATGAAGTATTAGCCATAAAATCTTCCACTAATTCTTGCTCCTTTCTGTAAATGTCCAATAGTGAGGAAGCTGAAAAAACGGAAGCAAACTTTATTACATATAATCAAGTGCTTTCTTGCTTACTCACTCCATGCAGCAGAGTCCTTCTTGAGAAATTAAATAGTTCCCAGCTAGTCAATAAATTAAATGGTTCTCAGCTAGTCAATAAATTCCCTACATTTTATTGAACTCAAAGTTTCATTACCACATTTACTAGTGCCCGCCACCTGTCCCTATCCTGAGCCAGATCAATCCATTCCATGCCCCTCCAACCCATTTCCTCAAGATAGTCTTAATATTATCCTCCCATCAACACCTGGGTCTTCCAAGTGTTCTCTTTCCCCCAGGTTTCCCAACCAAAACTCTGTAAGCATCTCTTCTCTCCCCCATATATGCTACACGCCATGCCCATCTCATTCTTCTCTATTTGTTCACCTGAATAATATTTGGTGAGCAGTACAAATCATTAAGCCCCTCCCTGTGTAATTTTCTCTACTCTCCTCTTACCTCATCCAAATATTCCAAATATCCTCCTCAGCACTCTTATTCTAAAACACCCTAAGCCTCCGTTCACAATCAGTGTTACTGTACAAAATATTGTTACTGCAGCGCAGTGATATCAACATCTGTTAATAACAGAGACTGCTACAACCATCCACTGTCAATGCAGAATGCCTGTTATGTATGGGAACTGAGAAAACACCAGTAATGAAATATACAGTAACCTCAAAACCATGGAAGTCTATTTTTAACAAAGTACAAACACTTTTTAAAAGCATAAAGCAGGAGAACAGGGCAAACCAAAGCACAAGCAAACATCCCAATTCACTGACACTTGTCACACAAGGTTGGAAAAATGGCATTGTGATGGGTGATCATGAAAGGCCGAAATCCCACACATCAAGTTTCCTGAACTTGGAGATACCACTGTACATTAAAACACTCTATTCATGAACACCCTATACTTTGAGTGTGCACAGTAATGTTCTGTACTGGCTATATAACACAGACTACTAGTACCAGGATGACCAACATTATACTTTATTAAGCAGTGTTTAATAAAAGAATTTTTATTTAGGCAAGCAACTTTCACTGCTCAAGAACTGCCACAGATCACAAAATTTCTGTAATATGCAATTGCCCAGCTGTTTTCAGGTTTTACAACATAAACAAGACCACTTGCAAGTCACATCTCATAAAAACAACATCCGAAACACTGTCTGACACTGTCATCAATAGAAACTAAACTGCAGAAGAATAACTTGTCCTACTGAGACAGTAAATGAAAACAAAGCCCTATTGTGGTTCAGTATGTGTAAGAGCTATACAGTCACCACTAGGAACTGCTTCTCCAACTTCAACTTCAGAAACACCATCCACAACCATCTGGTCACCATTTGTCCCCTTGTCCACAGTCACCTGGTCACCATCTGTCTCACCAGATGATGGATTTTTAACAAATTTGTTCTTCTCTGTAAAGTAAAAGGATAAATGTATTTCACTGGTTCTTGTAATACAGTGGTTACCATTTATAGTGGTTACCATTTACTGTGGTTACCATTTACAGTGGTTACCATTTACAGTGGTTACCATTTACTGTGGTTACCATTTACAGTGGTTAGAATTTACTGTGGTTACCATTTACAGTGGTTACATTTACAGTGGTTACCATTTATAGTGGTTACCATTTACAGTGGTTACATTTACAGTGGCTACCATTTACAGTGGTTACCATTTACAGTGGTTACCATTCCTGCTGCATACTCAAAAGGTAAACAGTTTGAATCGCAGCAGGACCTGTATATCCTGACACTGCTTGGTCTGAAGGAGCATGCTGGGACAATATGCTCAAAATGCAGCATGGTAACATTGCACAGTGGCAGTGAAGTGACGTGACACTAATGGTTAAAGCTTGTGACTCCTACTGCCAAAGTTTCTGCTTTGAAACTCAGCCAGGTGCTGACTATCCTCAAGTTTTTCAGCTTCTTCCACAGTCACTCCATGCAACTGCCAAGACAGAACATCCAATTCATCCATTACAGCTCATGCCACACTCCTTACACCAAATAATACACAAACACCGGTTGCAAAAGTATCGTTACATAAAACGTAACTGGACAGATAGATTTAAAAAATGTTAAAATAAACACACATGAAGTCTGAATCCACTAAGTTCATAAGTTTTGCAATAATGAAACTGAATCTCAAATTTCTCATATTTTGGTCAAAATCATCCCACACCTTTTAAAAAAATACAGTATCTCTCCAACAGACTAACAGTAAACACATGTCATTTTAAGCGGATGTCATCTGCTGTACACAAGTATACAACACGTGTAAGCAAAGCAATCCTATTACAGGCCTGGACAGGCCCTGAGGGTTTCAGGAGGTTGAGGCTCCCAGATATCAAGACAATCGGAACATGAAGGTGGTAAGGTCATCAGCCCTACGCACCGGCCTCCTGGTATTCATTTCTGTTAGAGGCTGAGTTGACCCCAGGGCCATAGTGCGGCCGGAAGGATTGTGTCAATGAAAAAATCCAATGACACCATTGGGGATCGAACCCGCGACCTTCCGGCTTGTAGCGCATTGCCTCAACCAACTGCGCCACCGTGTGCCCCATACAACACATGTACAAATGTTAATTATTCCACACACAAGTACATACAATTACCATTAAATACTTTTACATGGATTTCAACCTCCTTCCTTTGCTCCAACATCATAAGAATATATACTGAGAGATTCCTTGTTTTCTACTATACAAAATATCTCCTTGCACAAAATGGGATGAAATTAAGAACACAAACAACACAGTTCCACGAACTATGTGCCACAAAACAGATACATGGGCAGTTCCATGCTGCATTCATCAGTATCCAGAAAAATCACAATGAATTGGTAGTACTGGTTGCATAGTTATTCTTTTGTACGCTGTACGTGGTAATAAGAGTGCAAATGGGAAAAATTAGGCAGAAAAATAACTTTGAAAGTGGTTAAGTGGGGAAAGCAAAAATAATAAAATTACTGTACAGTATTTATGTCCTCTCTTAATGTTACTTACGTGTTTCTTCTATATGATTGCCAAACAACTCTTTGAAATAAACTTTGGTTGCAATTTCCTTCCCACTGCAGGACAGAAACATGCACTGACAGAGTTCTGGATGCTGTGAGCATGTGAACAAATGTGTGAATCCATGTCTTTTTTTCCCATATACAACCATCTGCTATCGTACAGCAGAATGAAAATGCACTCAAATTACTTACTGCTCACTGAATCAAATTCTCAAATTCCTGGTGGCAAGTAACAGGCCTGAGTCTTCAACAAAACAAACGACATTAATGTTCCATATGCAACTGCATGACATGGAGTTCATATCAGCTGACAATGTATCAGGTGTAGAATACCTGCACACAATTTGTAGAGACTGTCCTCATGCCAACACTGCCTCAAGGTTGTTTTTCTTTAACGTTAACAAATGTGAGTGACCAAGATCTAACGAATGTTTCCTGGACTCAGACAAACATTTCTGCTGGCAGCTGGTAGATCTTTGACATCCAGAATCTCTGGTATTTAAACTGGCTGTTATGGCAATATATGCTCCATTATATGTTGTTTCACTCCACATGGCAATTTTCAGGGATGTAACCCCACGAATAAACAGAACTTAACTGTACCATCACGAGAAAGTTGTCACAACCTTAACAGTAAAAACTTAGGGCATTACTGCATATAGTACATCCTGCCCCTTTTACCACTGCTACTGTACCACTTACCATACTTGGAAACATCAGCCCCACAGAGTCGTAGGTAATGCACGCAGTCACTGAGAGGAATATATGCCCTTGTGGATTTAGCTCCCTGCCAACCCACCATCACCAAGTTAAGTGGCGGGATACCCTGTTCAGAGAAGGAGCTCTCTTCCTCTTGATACACCAGCACAAAGCTGCCTTGTGCTGTAACATACATTACAAAATTTAACAAACATATGGTTGTTGCGGACCAGCGCCAAAATTTTCCTGCAGATGTGAGACAGAGAGCATATTGTGGTGACATCTCTCTTGCTCTCTCTCTCTTTCTCTCTCTCTCTGTTAGTGTGTTGTAGTGACTATGACCGCTGTAGTCCAGGCCGTGTACCATCTCAGTGCAGGTAAATTCAGTGTCCACTCTGCCTTGTATTTGCTATGCCCATCAACAAAGGACACAGTCGGTCCCTTAAAGTTGGCAGTGCTGATACTAAAGTACCAACAACCTAGTTTTAAATAAACAGATGACAGTACATAAAATTTCAGGTCCTCACAGCAGTGTTGCTGAAGATTCCAGTTTTTGTAGATGTGATGCTGTATTGGGTAAATAGTTCCTGAAGTTTAAAAGGCAGCATCATCCTGCGACAAGTTGGAAACTGCTCACCTATCACATGGTCACATACTATTAAGGCTAGAAACTTCAGTTCCAAGTAGCTTCCAACACTGTCTCTATCTGCACACTGTAAACAACACACAGTAACTTATGATTACTGTCTTCTGGGATGCAATGCAGTCTAGTTTCATAAATAGGCACCAAATTCTCAAGAAACCTACTGTCTACATCTTCAGGCTACCATCACACCAACCGTAGTGACCCACTTACATATGCCTGTCAACTGCTGCTGAGTTGAAGAACCCAAACTGCTAGTCTCAGGAGGAAGACTGGAGTCATCATTTGTGAGAAGCCTGATCAGGTCAGCTTTCGTTACAGAAACCTTCCGCTTTGCTCCAATGTAAGGGAATATGCTGTGCAGACCCTGGGAAGAAAATTCTCACAGTCTTACAACATTTCCTATTAATTATGTTCACAATACCCAACCCATTCCACTTGTCTATCTGCATTATCTACAGCAAATGGACATTTGGGGCAATGAGGTATTTAGAAAATGTGCGTACAGTACTCCCCCAGTTTACAAGCTTAATTCATTCCTCAAAAACTGCTTGTAAGGTAAAAACCCATAAGACTAAAATTAATTTCCCATTACTTCCCATGTTATAAATTTTAACTGATTCAAGAGGTCAAAAAATCTCTACAGAAATACAAAGTTCACCTTACTACACAACAAACTGAACTTGAATATGAAAACAACAATGACACCATATTTAAATAATATTCTTGGCTGTTATCCTGTGTAGAAACAACAGTTGCATCAGCACAGTTGTTTGGAGAGGGCTTAAACTTTACTGCCACGGACCGGGAGACAATACATGCTAGAAATGTAAAAGATGCATATGTGCAAGATTTCATGACAAATGATGAGTGGCTACTAGCCATCCTCCAAGCATTCACATGCTGTATGCTACTTTAAATGTTTGACGTTTTCAGTCTGTATGTACTAGAACAACAGTCTGAGGCTTCTATCAACAGCATTCCAGCAGTTCCCCTGCACTGTGCCAGATGTGCCCACACCCAGTGGGGATCATCTCCAGGTCAGTGGACTGTAGATGGCATCCTGCTTGTGAATATCAATAGAACAGAAACAGCTGTTCATCACACACTAAAAATGTAAACTTGCCAATGCTGGGAGTTCATACAAATGACATCTTACAGAAACAAGATGCAAGGGAATGGAGAGGATTGATCTGGCTCAGGATACAAACAAGTGGTGGACTCTTGTAAACATGGTAATAAATCTTTCCAAATGTACGGAATATCTTGACCTGCTGAGGACCTATTAGGCAGGGGTGCAAAATTTTTTCCAAAAATGTACGAGCCACCTCAAAATTCCAGGTGCCAGAATAGTGACAGGTGTCTCTGTATATAACTGAGCTGCCACAGCAACCTGCCACCCAGGATTTGTGCACCCCTGCCACCAGGTTCTCAAGTGAGATTCCATGAAGTTTGTTCAGTCAGGACAGAGGTATTCATACTGATATTTGAAACCAGAGCCACCCATATACAATGCAGAAGTGTTAATCACTTGGTTGTGATAGGACCCTTCAAACCACTTGGAACCACTTACTCTGCCACATAGTGTCACAACTAAGATTCTTTGTGAAATCCCCTACCTGTCTTACACCACGCACATTGGGAATCTCATATGTAGACTACATGAGTTTATTTTGCATGCTTTCAGTGGCAACCACCAAACATGATCATTATTTTTGTTCTTGAGTCTTCAGGACTGTCTTTAATATGTAATTACAGCTTGGGTCACAAATGACACTGTCCAGTGCAGTTACCATCTACAAGGTGAACATGGCAACTGCAAAGCACAGCAGAAAGGTGGGAACATCATACATGATGTTGCTAAACCCTGAAAGCCTACAACACTGCCCTAAAGTTACATCAATTACTGTGGTCAGACTCACCTCCTGTGCTAACCTAAAGGCACATTCCAAGGACTTGTTATCGCAGCGAACAAAGCTTCTCACACCAGTGTTTATTATCTGTAACACACCACACAGTGTTTTGGCATGTTTACTATGTACAGTCATCTGACATTCTGATGCCACATACAGTCATTACCACAATACTTGCTAGTTGGGGCAAGGGTATAAGTGGAACCACTGCATATACACCAATGTTCTATATACGTTCCACTGACGGCCACAGTGACTAAAGCTACGAATGCAGCTTCTGAAACTGCAATAATATAGACTGGCTGTTCCAAGGTAAGCCTAACAGCAACCATGCTGTGCCAGTTACACCTACGTTCAATGTTAGGGAGTGCAGCTAGCTTGCTATAGAGGTACCAACACTTGGCAGCAAGGTGCTGGCAACATCTGCACACTAGATTTACTGTGCGATGACCTACCATAAAGATATACAGTACTTGTACAACAAACTATATTGCCCCAAATCCTGTAACACCATAATCATGTGCATCTCTGTACTGTTGTTGCTTTACCTTGATTGTCTGATGGTTATTCTGGACAATTTCACGAACTGCAGGCGATGTGAAGTAGATGTTTTTCTTTTTACCCTCATTATTGCGTGTGAAGAAACATGTTGGGCTTAGACAAGAGTCAATACCATAGAAGTCCCTGCAAATAATATCCTGGAAGTAATGACCGTTTCTGCAGCTTTATCCACTGACTTGGGGGGGCCAGATGCGTAGGCTACTGCCTGCCACCTTCTACTGACAATACATACGAAACACGTTACTTGCTACAAAACAGTCTTCCAATTTTCCAGTTTCAGTTCATAATTTTCCACTACGCAGAAGAACTAAAAGGCAGAATCCAAAATGCTGTGTCAACAGTTGACCAGGTATGCAACTGCCCACTGGCGGGCTGTGTTTTGTGTCACAGAAAGGGCCCACACTGAGCTCCTGTGACCACATGTGGAGAACGTTTGAACACTGGGACAATGTTTTGTATTAATTAAGTTTTTGTATCTTACTGTATGGTTATCCATCTGATCATAAAGCCACTGGTGGAAAAATTATGGACTTACACACGTGCAGAAAAAAAACTCAACCATCAGCAGTTAGCAGCAAAATAACATTTCCAAACAGCCTAACTTTTTGTCTTGGCCTTCTTCCCATTTGGAAACTGATTGTACTCCTTACCCAGCCTCTGGTTTACCGTCGGAGCTTGGTGATAGCAGTGCTCTTGGTCGTGGCCGGCCTGACCATGACCAACAGCACTGCTATCACCAAG
>Ga0268261_10003200_pt1 | contig 11967 bp, 5 predicted proteins | sample TergutNc150P1_FD_190353 | JGI IMG/M metagenome (GOLD analysis project Ga0268261, IMG submission 190353) | Nasutitermes corniger P1 segment gut microbial community from laboratory colony in Florida, USA - Nc150 P1 (SPAdes) (version 2) | ecosystem: Host-associated > Arthropoda: Insects > Digestive... | reverse complement strand
ATATATGATATTAGTAGCCTAAGGGTTAATGATTTAACCCTTATCCTGCTAACATGGAGAAAATGGTAAGCTCCTAATAATGCCAGCAAATAGCAGATGGGATTTAATTCAGGGTTTTAAGGGTTAATTTTGTGAGATTTGAGGTTCTTGGTGCCATGACTATGAAGGTTGCTGTCTTCTGAGATGTGATATAGTGAGGTAGAAAATGGCAGTGTCTGTAAGGAACCTGCTGCTCTCTCTTCTAGCCTAAAGCGGGAGGTTGGTGGTTCCTTCAAAACAGTGGTAAGTTTTTGCCAGACTATATGGCATTACATACCAGAAGACAGGAATCCTTGGCATTCACTTGGGCTACCTGTCTAACTGTAAGTGGAACAGAGAGGCACTTCCATAAATGCAAGTTTTGACATTCTTTCAGTGGTACAGCTGAAGATTCAGGTCTTCTGGGTTGTTGTACTGGGTCTACTGAAAAATAGTTACATTTTGAAAGACAGTAGTGTTTCTATCTTCAGGGCCATGCAGTCCAAGAAAAAGTACTATGTGGAAGGTATAGGTAAATTATGTATATATGAAAGACAGGGGTGTAGAAGAGGAGGATTTTACATTACTCACTGTCACCAGCACATCTATTTATTCTCTAACCAGGTAGCCTAACTGCCCAGACTTCCCTCCTGACCTCTGACCCCAACACCAAGGCCATGGTCAGTGCATGTCACTACTCTTGTCTTCATCTTCCATATTTATGTAATATACCCATATCCTCCTATGCAGCTATTATTCTTGGACTGCTTGACCCTGAAGATGAAGGCACTATGATCCTTCTAAATGTCGGCAACTATCTACCTGTCTGTCCACTTTCACAAACTTTCAACACGCTAATTGATTTTTTTTTCTTTCTTTCTCTCTTTCTTTGTACAAAGTGCATGAAATGAAATGCTTCCTGGAGCAGTCACATACATTCTAATTTATTTCAAGAACTTCTATAAAGAAATGTCCACACATTTTTCTAAACGTGTCTCATGTAGCATACCTTCTCACATTATAGACATTTACCTGAAACATTCCCAGAATGGTTGATATTTTGAGTGAAATACAAGGAGGAAATAATTTGTCTGTATGCAGTGTAATATTTGTTCTGTTGAATAGGTTTGCTAAAAAAATGAATTTATTATACCGTCCATTTTAGTACTGCATCTGTAATGTCAAATAGTTGTGTCAGTAAATAAATACTGTACAGAGATACAAAATCACAAAAAAATATATTTGGAAAATATATCTACTGAAAATGGAACATATAACCTTGTATTTTCTGTCCTCCTGTTCTTCAAATTACATCAGCTAGTAAGCAATGATATTATTTAGGCATACGTAGTTCATGTATTTCTAAGGTAAATGTACAAAGGACGACCAATTTTTATCTTTTGATACTATATAGTAATATTCTTGTGTGATGTTACAGAGTGTCACAAACAGAAGATGTCTTCCATTCCTCAAGCAGCTTATGCAACTTGGAAGGTGCGCATAAATGAAGGCAAGATTCAAGTTCCAAATACTAACAACATGTTGTCTGCAAAGAGAAAGGATTCAGAAAAGAGCACACCTCAGCAACCTTATTACCCTCATGTTTACAAAAAGTGTAAGGATTTTACTCTTTTTACTGCATGACATAATTTTTAGCCAGTGACACTAATAAGCAGTATGAGTACTGGTTAAAATTACTTATTTATATCGAAAACTAAAGGCTGAGCTATAGCTCAGATAATGACTTTGACATCTAACAGTGATGGCCTTTATCTGGTTCATTTTCAGGATATCAGTGCATGGAAATGAACACGATAAAGTTTACTGATACCAAGCAGACAAGAGATGCGTATAGATATATAAACATCAAGTAAATTATACATAGGACAAATATGAAAGTGAGGGCCTTGTTTTAGTCCCAGGACAGTATGTTAGATTTTATATAGCACTGCAGTAAGATTTCCTCTGTAACTTCACAAAATATGGTATATTTTCTCTTGAGTGCTTTGTAAATGTAAATATTTTGATAATGTTAGTTGCAAGGACATGTAAAACATGAAATTATTCACCACTGATCAGATAGCTTGTTTTTTTACCCAAGTGCCCTTATGTTATAACAGTGTGTGAAGGTTGGATGCACCAGTTGATAATTTTTAAACAGTGAAAACTTAAGTGCAACTGTTGAATTTTTGTTAGATCAGTAACCATTGTATATTATGACAAAGAAGTAGCTTAACACTTGAAGCAGCAGCAGCTTCAACATCAAGAAATCTTCTGAAATTGTGACTATATATTTTTCAGAAATTGAATATTTTGAGTTGTATTTTTGATGTAGATGTTGTTTTTGTGCCATTATAGAAATTTATAACATCTAGTACTGTAGTAACAAAATTCAGACATTGCTATTACCAAAACACACTAGAGCATTAATAATCTTACTGATGTTTTACTATTTTCAGACGATATTAGGGTTTTAATAATCAATAATTATTATTATGATTTTAAACACAAAGTAAACCTTACTTTATCTTTTGTGAGTCAATGGTTTGATACAAAATCAATTACTTTTAAATATTATGAAAACAAACATAGTTAAATTGGATCCTGTACACTCTGCTCATTCACATATGATAATTGAATATAAAATACAACTATAGAGGAAGCAGCAAGTACAAAATTTTGGGGTTTGTCTATTGATAATCACATGAATTAGAAACAACATATTGACCGAATACTTCCACAACAGAGTGCTGCTGGTTTTGTAATTACGAATTCGTTGTCTGTTCTAAATTCAGTTACTTTACAAATGGTATACTTTGTTTACTTTCACTCAATTATTAAATATGGAATCTTTTTTTTTTTTTTTGGGGGGGGGGGGGGCAGGGAATTCAAATAATATATATAAAATTTTTAAATTACAAAAGAGAATAATAAGAATTAAGTCTGGAGTAGAAGCGAGGAGATCTTGAAGGGGACTATTTAAAAAACTGGACATTCTGCCTGTGCCAAGTCAGTACATAATGTCTCTAATAAAGAATAAACTTCATAAATATCTTATTATTAATTTGTTTTATTCAGTTACAGAATTTTTAGAACATAGTACAAATTAGATAACTTAGTAATTTTTAGCTCTTTCTCAGTCATTATTTATATTTCTGTACAAGACATAATACTGTATTTTGTGCTGATGTTACAGAAACTGTAAGTTTTTAATTTGTTGTTTTGTAATCATCATCTATTGTATTGTGCTGTGTGTTGTCTGATACTGACTTGTTTCATGTCCATCTGTTGTATGACAGAATTATTGGACTGTTATGTGTGTGTGTGTGTGTGTCCTAAGCCCAATTCACCCATCTGTGATCCTTACCAACCATGACCACTGTCTTTCATGTAGACAGTTTCCAAGAGGTGCCGCACCAAAATTCTGTAGGTAATCCATGTCTATCCTCTCTGAGACATGTAATCAACCCTATTTGGCTGCCTGGATATTATTAACCTAATGATAACTAGTACCTGGTAACCTGTATGAATCCTACAGTTCCTCATATAATATCCCACATTACTCACGAGTTTATCCTTTTTAGGTCCAAATATTTTCCATAGCATTTTGGTTTCAAGGGCTTGAACTGTATAAAATTCTCTCAAAGTAAAAGACCAAATCAGAGTTCATATTACCAAGGGTTAATTCTAATACCTAAAATAATGAGTACTCTTTGGAACAGCTGGAATTAATACACTGTTATTCTAGGAATGGCTGGAGTTAAAATATTGTTATTTCAATTGAAGACGCAAGTCTCATTCCAGTATCCCAAAGGTCAAAGGTTAAAAAAGGTAAAGGTCACCCTAGAACAGGCTACAAAGGTCCAGAGGGGGAGTAGAGGTATAGCTCTACTCTTTTTTTAACCTCGGTGCTAGATGGGGGTGGGTGGTCAACGCCACACCCCGGCCGCTTTACCCCGGGGAGAGAGACCTGCTACCCATTGTATAGAAGGCTGGGTGGGCCCCAGGGCCGGTCTGGACGGGTGTGGAAAATCTCACCCCCACCAGGATTCGATCCACGGACCGTCCAGCCCGTAGCGAGTCACTGTACCAACTATGCTATCCCGGACCACAGTTCATATGTCAGATGCTTGAAAAAGTTTTCCATATTGATAAATCAGTGTTTCTTTTCACAGTCCTAGAACAACCACCAGTTAAATACAACAGTAAGCTGATGAACAGCATTTGGGGACTCTACAATCGATATTCTGTGCATAATCTTAAGAAGGTGACAGAAGGGGAGGAAGCATTTTCAGGGAGTGCGGCAACCGTAAGTAAATTTATGCTGGATTTATTTCACTGTACACCATAGTTCTCATAACAAGAAATATGGGATATCATATCTGGATTGAAATGTTGTGCAGCAATTCTAAGAGCCAAGTATGTCATTACTCTATTCAACTTTTAATGAACTCTGGAATCTGGAAATGAATTCCTCACAAGTAACATTGTATAATACTTTATATGTGATGCAATCAAACAGTATCTGGCCTGAATTTATTTTTCCATAACAAACACCTTCTAATAAACACTGTTCCCTTCAGAAAAATTGCCTTGAGACTCCATACAGTGAGCACAGTGGTCACACCACTATTTGAAATTAAATTTTTTAAAGTTTGTACGTGCATCCTGCAGTATTGCTTGAATCATGGTGATATTATTAAATCACCTTTGGCTGCTACTGCAGCTGTTGAGCTCCTGATGATGGGCATGAGGACACCCAAAACATGTTGAGCTGTACATAAACATCAAGTAATAAACTGGATAAACCGTTGCATCTAGTTGGTCGATGTATTTGAATTGTATGAAGATGCACAGCCTTTCAAACTTTAAAGTTAAGTATTTAGTATATTATACATGTTTTTTACTCAAAGAACAAGTGTGCAAATAAATGCATATACTCAGTAACCCCAAGACAAGGAGCAATAATGTGTCAGAGTATATGTCTTACTGTTTGTTGTGTATCCACAAGAGTTCATCTGTTACCTTGTGTGGTTACTGAGGATTTGCACCTTAATTTTTCAATGTGATACCTGTGTAGAAAAATTTATGTTGAAATGTATATTATTTGTCATAGTGAATGAGGTCTAAACTCCTAATGTTGAAATTTGCATATTTTCTTGAGAAAAATAATTCCACTTTATATTGTTCTTAACCTCATATTAAACAAACAGACTCTGAATGGTTAAAATTAAATCTCTGATAAAGGATTTATCGTTGGACAAAGCTGAATGAAACAGAAATTATTACAACCACAGTAACACCCTGAAAATATTTTTTGTTGATCTATGAGAAATAGTAATATTTTTTTAAATAAAAGAGTAGCTTAGCCTCCTAATTACAGTATTTCTTTCCATTTCAGAGCTTCTGGTAAACAACAGTGCAGCCAGACAACGTAACACTGGGAGCTGCTTGCTGGGTAGTAGCTGGGGATCAGTAGTGACATTTATGTGTCCCAGTGTTTGATCATTCAACAGAAAAAAATATATTTTATTACTCATAAGAGCGTCATCAAATGTGTTACGTGTTTCTTGATACTAAGATGTTGAAGTACATGCTTAATAACACAATATACAATTAATAAATATGATTATAAGAACTTATTAAATTAAAATATAAATAATTAAATTAAGAAATAAGTTTCATGATAAGCTAAACACACTAATGCTGTTGTAGGAGTCATGTGGAATTAAACAGTCTGTTCAGTCTAGCCAATTTATGACCAACCTGTGTGATAAACAGATCATGCAACAAAGGAGCAGAAATATAGGGAGTAAAATAATTTTTTTGCAAGATGGAGAGTTTGAGAAGCTTGCAGCTTTGTTTTGAGTATTATTTTTTTTAATATGAAGATAATAACGTAAAATAAAAATACAAATTCTGTTCCTGTAAGATTCAGTGGTAAAGTTGTATTAATACAGTTGATCATCACTGCATCTGTGATAAACATGCTTATGAATTGTTAATATTTTATGAATAGATGCATGCAATAAAATGAAGCCCAGTAGTTCTTGATCAGATATTCTATGTAAACAAAAAACCCCACATGTAAGTCCAATGTCAATTGGTTACATTCTTCAGTTTTTGGCAGATGGGAATGTCTGCCATATTTTTATTCATCAAGTTTTGTTGTTAGTATGTCAACATTTTTACTTCAAACATGTAATGCACACTTATATTCCTCCTGCACAAATAACTTCCCTCCCCCCATTTTGCCTTTCTCTCTTGCCCCTCTTCAGTGCCATTAAATTTACTAAATCTCTCCCTTTCTTATTCTGTAATGTTCCTAATCCACTTCTAATCATTATAAACACCCTTATTGACCTATAAACTCTCTTCTTCAGCCCCTCTAGTTATCAGTCAGCTTTAACCTTCCACCTGTTCTTGCTCCCTCAGTCACTCTTACTGCACTGTTGGTAGAGCACTTTATACCCTTCGTTACCAGTATCTCCCAGTCAATTCTACCTTCTCATAATTTTACATTTGCCCATACTATCAGGATTACCATTTGATATATCGTTTTACTACCCTTTAGCAACACTCAGATATATACATATTTATAATTTATTTCCTCCATGAGCAAAGCTTTGTGCTGGGTTCACACACTGCCAACTAAAATTTATCACGGAATTTATTATCATACAAGCTATCCCGATGGCCGCGCCGTCTAATGCGTCATCTGCCGCCTCACGTTTGCTAGGATTGCAGGTTCGAAACACGCTATGGTCATGGATGTTTTTCACTGACAAGCGATGTTCGTTGACGGTTCGATAGTGATCTATAATAAGATGCCCGTGTGTCGAGCTAGTCACTCACCACTGGAGTCCTAAGGCGTGTGGTGTGTCTGAGTTTGATCGTGAAGCCTGGACAACGAGAAGGCCCAGTATGGGCTGTCGTGCCATGAAAAAACAAATTATAATAAAATTGAGTCTTCCTCCGTTTTCACATAAGAAAGATTGATTGTTTATTTTACTGTATGTTTATGTATAGCTACCCTGACTGCGGGTTTTCCGTGCTTTTTCCTCAGTTGTAAGGCAAATGCCAGGGTAAAACCCACAGAGTCAGGACACGGCCCGCACTCTTCCTAATTTTTGTGTTGTATGTATTGTTTGTTTTGTGTCGTTCTCTGTATTGTTTGTGTGTATATGAGTACTGTTCTACTGCCACCGAGTGGCTACCCAATTGCAGTTAAATATGTCATATTTTATCGGTGATCGATACTCTTTGACAGTAGTTACTCTATGCCATAGCTCTGCGGTACAAACTTGAAATGATATGTGGAAAAAGAGTGCAACAATGTCGCAGTCTGCCGAGTGTGGCGCTGCGGTCGTTCCTCAATGGTACTCAAGCCTTCCGGAACACGGTGTTCCGCAAGGAGCAATTTTAAGCATGGATCAGAGTTCCAAGTAGTTCCTTGAAAGTAATCTTTGGTGAACATCCGTGGTGAACATGGAGGATGTAGTTCGTAGAAAGGTTTTTGTTGTTTATAGTAAGATGTAATTTGGATTGAGAATGCGTGGCTTTGTGTAATATCGTTCTCCATCGTAATATCTGCGTTCGAGGAATCTAAGGTGATGCAAGTGTCTAATATTATTTGATAGCGTAAATTAGTATCGTCATGAGTGGATGTCAAATTTACAACCTCTTTGGCAGAGGACCTTTCCCGACCAATTGAGAGTAGGGGCAGTTTGGTCGAGAGTATGGTTAATTTGGCAGTTTTACATATTTTTGTGTTAAGACTTGTTAATGCTGAAATTCACAAGAGTTAAGATTTTGTTCATTTCGTTAGTACGAGCTGAATTATGATTTTACTCACAAAATCAGAAATGCCAGTGAGATGTGTTACTATTTGCCGTGTAGTGTATAAGCATGGGATAGGATAAGTGTCAATGAGACGTGTAAGTATGCCCTTATGTTATAAATATGCATACATTAATTAGTAAACCCTGATTATGTCATAAATGAAGACTAATACTTTATGAATCCCATCATAATGTATTGAGTCAGATTTTAAAAGTCAGTGCTTTTTGTTTGCTTGATTTTATTCCAGAATAGGAATTGCGTCGGTAGTTTATTATTGACAGTATATTAGAAATGGCTGTGGACTTAGGAAGTGCATTACCAACTGTATACTCCACCATTTCTACAGAAACTGATAGCACCTCCTTCTGTCGAATATGTGCAACCACAGGCTCTGGTAGCTTGTTCTCAATCTTCAGCCAGGAAGGTGAATTGTGGGATGTGGCTGAGAAGATTGGACGTTGTTTGCCGATTATAGTATGTATAATTTAGTTTGAATTCAGTGTATTGACATTTGCTTTCTGCCTCACGTATTATAAGACTTGACAGTGTGTTTTATGTTTTTAGCTGTTTTAATGTATTAAATTAGGCCACAAACACCTCCTTTAAATATTCCCATATTATTTTTTATCATCCTTACATCTGATTTATCACTGCATAATTGTTGTAGTTGAAACAACAGTTAGGAATCTAGAAATCAATCCGTGACTGTTATAATATTTCTGTACACTTTTGTAGAAATTTTTGGTGTTTATTAATTTGATATTATGTTTCTAGGTACTTCAAACGGATACCCTGCCATTAAACATCTGTATCCAGTGTTTGATGAAACTCAACACAAGCTATGAGTTGGTGATTACAGCTCTTAATTCAGATGCTAAACTGAAAGCAAGATTTGATTTTAATGAAGATCCTATCCAGCTGGAGGTATTGTTGCTGTTTCTGTTCTTTTGTACAATTTTTTGAAAGTTGTGTTTCATATTGGTGCACTTTCATAAAGACAGGTATTGATATGTACTTGATACTTAACAGGGTATGGAACACGGTCAGTCACTCTTAGGTCAGAAGTAAATTAATATGAAATCATTATATTATTTTAAATGGAAATGTGCAATGCAATTGAACAAGAATTTAACAGTGTATTGCTTTTCTGAATATGAGTGTTTCTCAAATGTATAAGTATTCCTTGTAATTTTATATCCCTTGTTATAAGAGTTTATATTCTTGTGATGGAGATATAAAAAAAAAGCTCTGAAGTAAAAATTTTTGATAAGCAAACTATGCTGTTTATATCATGTAACACATATGATAGCCACTTTCAAGTACTGTGTGTGGATAAGGGTTCGTTTGAACTCATGGTAGCATAGGATTCATATCTGTGTGTGTGTGTGTGTGCACGCGCGCGCGCGTGTGCGTGCGCATGTGTGCACACGTGTGCATGCGTGTGCGCGTGCATGTGTGCGCGCGTGTGTGCGTGTGTGTTTTTTTCCCGAAAAATTATGAGTGACAGCGGTTAGCAGGGACACAGAATATAAAATTTCACCGAAATTCATTTATTACTTTAGAAAATAAACCATGCAGATGGCTGAATGTAAGTAATGGCCTCCCCATTGTGTTAATGCTCTGTGTGAATGTATAACAATATCTATGGAAAGTCAAAAAGAAAAAGTAAGATAATGGAAGAATCAGAATTAGTAGTATTAATAAGAGCAAAGTTCTGTGTGTGTTTTATGCTGGCAGAAAATGATGAAAATAGTATAAATAATTTAATTGTAATTGTATATCAGTGTTGGACGATGTGTGGAATTGAATGCATTGTATTACAGAGCCGTTAGAAATAAGTTTTTTATAGTGCTGATCGGGGGAGGGGGGGATGAATAACTTTAAACGATATATCTTCAGAATTTGAGGTTTGTTTATAAATAGTGGACCTAAGAAATTATTCTAGACTTTGTCACAGAATTTGGTGTATATTTAAGGTAATTAAACGAAACACGGCTAGTTATAATATTGTAATAATATGCCTTTCCCCTCCAGCACTCCCAGAAATGGAGAACAACAAAGTGGTGGTCTCACAAAAATGTGTTTTTTATTCTGAGTTTGTTGTATCTGAGAGATACTGAAATTACAAACATGAAACTAGTATGGTATCTTAAAATTTTCTCCGAAACTTTTTATAACATGTTAAAAGATGCTGATGTAATTACTCATTTTGGTTTGACAGTGGTATGTATGTGAACAGTACAAAAAGGGAAGGCATTTTTGTTTTCTTGGCAACGATTACATGAAAGCACTACAGTCTTATGTGACATACATGTTGCCAGTCTTGTTTGCTCAGAAAAATGTCATAATATTCTCTATTTTCAGACCTCAGAAATAAAAAATAACACGTGTTTCTTTCAGAACAGCTTTGCAGTGTAATATCCACATACACCTGTCACATATGGATTGTATTTAGGTCATTGGCCTTAACCTCTCCCATTCTGTCCTAATTAAGGGTCTTTGTTGCTATATTGTAAAGATTTTACCTTCTCTCTTGAAGTATGACCTCCTACACATTTATCTTACAGTTCTTCTTTCCCAAAATATTTATAGGCACCTGAAGGTGACCATTTAACTGGAGTGTTTGTGAAGCAAGAAGAGCCTGGCAGTGAAGTGAAAGTGGATTTGTCAGACACTGTTGAGTGAGTATAATATACATTGTTGCAGCGCACAATAAATAGTTTCACACTGGAAATTCAGTTTAAATTATAAGAAGGAACAGACTGTATATAAGTTTTTATTGTTTTGACATGAGTGTAAAGCTTGGTTGTGCTCTAAAGGATGACCATAGTTCAAGGATGTTGGACAAGTATTGAGGAATATATTATACCTAACAAAGCATTAGTAACAAGAGAGTGAAGAAAATTTATAATAAACAGTTGTATAATCTGCGATCTTAACCTGTTGTTGTTGTCATCATCCTGGTTGCTGTTGTTGTTGTTGTCGTCATTGTCATTGTTAAATCAAAGCAGTATAATCTGTGATCTTAACCCGTTGTTGTTGTCATCCTGGTTATTGTTGTTGTTGTTGTTGTTGTTGTTGTCGTCATTGTTAAATCAAGGCAGATTAGGTGAGGAGAACACAGCATTCACGGGGTGATGTAAATTCAAGCAGAATTTTAATTAGCAATCCCTGATGGAAGATCCAGTTTGAGATATTAGGCATAGATGGAAGGCCAGTGCTAATGTAATTCTGACTAAATACAGTGTTGGTTAGCTTAGGGTAGGGTCCACTGATTGGGTTTTTGTGAAAACAATAATGAAACTTTGGGTTCCTTAAGAGTAGAAGGTTTATTGACTAGCTGAGTAATTACAAATTTTTAGTTACTTGGTTATCTGCCATCCTAACAAAGTCATCATTAACTGCATGACTTCTCCTATGCTACATAAACTTGCTGTTTGGTGATGGAAGGTAAGAGCACTGCTGTTAAATGATGCCTGTTTTGTGTTGGCTACAAGTTGGAGAAAATCTTGACTATCATGATCCTTTTCCTACCTTGGCAAGAAACATTTGTCAGTTCACATACCTTTTACATGGAAACTTAATGTTTTAGGGCAGTGGCTATCTCATCAGTAAACCTAATAACCAGTCCACCACCCATTCAACCAACAACATCATGGCAAATCATGATTGGGATGTCAGGTCTAGCATTAGGGTACACAATGTGGCATTGTACTGTTTCACTAGTCCTGACCTCCAGATTAGAATTTACCATTGAACTGTGTAAGTTCTGAGTTCTTATCGGGCTGTCAGTTTATATCAATTCAGATGCTTGGCGGTAACTTAAATAAGTGTCCACTAAGTCATGTGCATGTCCACATACACATTCTGCACAACCTATAATTTAACCCTTAGGCGACTAATGTCATATATATATATATATGGAGCACCCATTTTTGATGTTTCTAGATCACACACGACGACGCAGCACAGTCGGTAGGGCTCCTCTGGACTTGTGATCAGCTCGTCGCAGAGACCTCTACCTGACAACACACGACACTCACAACAGACAAATATCCATGCCCCCGGTGGGATTCGAACCCAAGATCTCAGCAGGCGAGCGGCCCT
>Ga0268261_10003199_pt1 | contig 11972 bp, 11 predicted proteins | sample TergutNc150P1_FD_190353 | JGI IMG/M metagenome (GOLD analysis project Ga0268261, IMG submission 190353) | Nasutitermes corniger P1 segment gut microbial community from laboratory colony in Florida, USA - Nc150 P1 (SPAdes) (version 2) | ecosystem: Host-associated > Arthropoda: Insects >... | reverse complement strand
AATGATGTGGAAAGATATTGTAGAGCCGAGCAGCGCACAGACAACAGTACGGCGCATGCGTATTGCGTGGTGTATAACTAAGTCTCCTAACACACACACACACACACACACACACACACACACACAAACACACACTCGAAATATGTAATAGTTAATGTTTTTCCACTACAACGGTGGTAGCACAAAACCGTCTCACTGTTACGTTGTACCTACAATGCGTGCCTAAAATTTGAAGTGATTGGGGCTGCTATTACATCCTGTTTGACAGGAATATTGTGAGACTTCTTGTCCACTGTCACATAGTCGCTCCGTCACCGGGAGGACAGCGTCTCAATGACAAATACCCAGTCAAACCTTCCCATGCCTCCTGATTTTCGTAAAAATGTCTCACTTGCTCTATTATTTGGAGGCAATGGTAACCCATATACAGTCTCTACGCAGTCAGGTGTTTGTATATATACACATAATTTTCACAATATAGGAAGCTAGTCGGAAAAAGAAATTTTAGACCGCATTGTATGCCGCGTGTCAAGGAAAATTTTTTGCTTGTCAGTTTTTAACACGAGTGATTTTGGATCGGTATCTCTTGTCTAGGATTAAATTGCCGGAAGCACCCTCTCCTCATTATACCGTACCTTCACCTGAAGATTTAGCTAAGGATATGTTAGACATTAGGGAGATGAACTGACTATATTCCATGTGTACGGAACTTGAACACACAGGACTAAAAAACAGGGAAGACACTGGGTATATGTTTGTAGTATGAATAAATCTAAACCATGCTACCTCGTGCCAGACAGGGAGTCCTGGCGAGAGGAAGTGATGGGAGGAAGCCGGTACAAATTGCCGGGACCAGACTATGTTGCATGTGTTTTTGATTTTTATTATTTGTCGATTGCACAAATTAACCGTTACAGAACAAACCCAAGTTACTCTGCAAGTGCGAGTCAGTGATTTCGATTTTGTGTAAAGATTTCTAGCCCGTCCGCCCCTTGCTGGGCTTCAGAATTTTTTTTCCACAATAACCGAAACCCGTTTTTGGCGTCCCTGCCGACGGGGAAGGTTTGAATCCAGCATGGTAGTCACGGTGATTATCGCTAAATTGCTGATTGTTGCATTTATAACAAACATCTGGTGACAGCGTTTTTTGTTCACCCTAATAAGTGTGTGGATCAGGGAACGGAATAATTTACGTTTTCACTTAATGAAGTCTAACGTAATTTATTTTCATGATTTGTGATTTAATTCTTTCAACAACAATTTCCACTACACACCTGTGCGTTACGTTATATCATGTTTAGTTCAATTCTGTGTACGTTTCAATTTCTTACGACCTATCTTATATCACATAACATTATAGAGCACAACGCTTTTGGGTACTTCTTTGCCAGGTTATTGTTTTAGAAATGTTACACACATACATAATTCGCAGTAATGTATATTCATTTTATGTTGCTGTTAGTATATATATATATATATATATATATATATATATATATATATATATATAAAACTAGAGCTTATTGCTATTTGTGTGGATGAAGTCTGTAGAGATTTAGTGGCTCTATTTCTGTGTTGTTTGTTTAAGGATCATGCGAATTTGGAATTGTCAGTAATTACACGAATGTTTTTTTTTTTTAGTATTGTGGTTAGCCCACACGTTTGGAACTTGTAAGGTCACTTGTTTAGTGGTCGAGTGTGGTGGAGTTGTTATGTTTGGTGTTCCCACAGTCACACACCGTTTTGCTTGTGATTTTCTTAAATCTCTTGTGGTCTATTGTGATTCCACACTTACGTAAAATAAACAAGTTGTTTCCGTTTGTACGTGTGGAATTACCCCTGTTTTGTTAGTCTGCACCTCTGTGCTGTCCAGGCTTTTTTTTTTGTTTCTATGCCAGTGCTGACTTTAGAGCTCAGATAAGCCGTGAGAGCTGCGATCAACACCGTACACATTCAATTAGAGCACAGTACTGCTTGTAGAGTGTCTTTGAGTATATTGGAATTTTGTTGGCAGCGAGATATAACTTTATTGCAGCCAGTACCTGTTGTGTAACGTGTAACTACTCTTATTTCACCCTTCATTCATATTACCGCAATATTTATTTTTGTCTTTTTTTAACTCAAAATCCACTACAAGTTTTCTGGTCTGGAAGCACATAGAACTGACTGCCATATGCCTGGTATATGCATGAATATTAGGATGAATTTAAATGCTTGTCGAATATTTATAAAACTGGATGGAACTATCAAGTCTGTTGCTCTGTATTCACAGTTAGCAACAGAAATAATATCTAATTTTGAACTTAAGTAGTCTGTATGTATAAATATATTAACATGGTTCCAAATTATATTTCCAGTCGGAAACCAAGAATATTTACCTTTCATTATTTATATACTAATCAGACAACTCATTATGCTACAACTCTTCAGTTACACGTTTTCTAAATTTCGATACATTTTAACAAGTATCGAAGAGATTTAACCTTCACCTTGCGTCTCATCTACGTAAAAGAATATATTTTTATAAATTAATTTTTGGGGTATTGAGCGTCTTATATATTGTGTGTAGATGCAGTCTAAATACTTAAGATGACATTTAGAGATTAGTCATTCTCAAACATAAGACTTTGTTTTTCCAAAGGACGCATTTTGGTGTGACGAGGATAGAGGATAATTTGAGGAAAGTGTTTTTGCTTGTTGTTTTAATGTAATATTCGGACATAAAATATGATGTGAATGTGAAAGTGTACCCAGATACTCTATGAAATAAAACTACAATACACAATGATACATAGACATCGTGGTGCTTTAAGGTTTGATGTTTTGTCCTCTTCTTTAGTCTTGTTTCGTTTCCAAATTCTTTTCTTTCACTTGAAGCAAAAACATGAAGAAGGACAGGGTCTCCTGCATTATCTGAAGCAGACAATTTTCTGTTAGCGATGTGTAATTATGTATGTGTCAGAAATAAAGGAACTTTTTAAAATTAAATGAAATTTGTGCCTTCTGTGTTTTCGGAGAATAGCATAGAATTATTTAGTCATATGTGAATGTATGACGGGTTTGAAAACTGTTTGTTATTAGGAAATTTGTTTTGTATTTGTGTTTACAAAATACACGTCTTACTGAAGTTCCAATTTTTTATGTTTGCTCTTAGGGACTATTATTAATACGCAATTTATAGACACGAAAAGCCTTGAGCTGATGGTTGAAATCATCTGAGATCGAAATTAGTCCATAGGTGCTCTAAAATAATTAATATTTTTTGATAAAATAGGAACGTATGCCTGTCACACTGAATTAACCGTGTTAGAGAAGACAGGATTTTTTTTGTTATGTCCGTTCTTTGTTCTATTTGTCAAAGCAAATGGAAAGAACTTCGTGAAACTGCGTATTGATGTTGTATCTGTCTGGAGTTTACTCTGCTTCGTGCTGTAGAGTTTATTAGGTTATTGGCAATAATAAAAATAATAATAAAAGCGGAAGCAGTAGTAATAATCCAATAATGCAGGGAACATGACGGCCATGCATATTTTCTGTGTGGGATGTGCTGTGACTTCATGTACCGTAGGGTACGAAATGTTGGGTGTTTTTTTGTTTCCGAAATATGGCACCTTTATTTTAAAAGTAAATATTTCGTGGAATAAAGGAAACGGCGGAGAAATGCGAATTATGTACATTAATATACATTATCTAAGGTTTCCAAGGATGTGTTTTGCAGGGCTGGGGACAATGGCTGAAATAACGCAGGAAGACAACCCTCTTGTAATTACAAGGAAAACGTTCCTCCGTGTTTTGTAATGATACAGGAAACACAACGTCAGTTGTCCGTAACCAGCGACTCTTTAAATCTTCCATAATTTTGGTCAGCTAACCAGCTGTGATCCAACATTTATACCAATGAATTACTAGCACTGCTTGAAAACTGATTATTTATGATCCTATAGCCCAATGAAACACTTTGACCCTGCTGGAATTTGGAAATCAAATGTGAATGGCTGAATGAGATTGCAGAAACTTTCTGTAGCACGCTAAGAAAGTCACGTAGCCAGTTCCTGATCTATTGCTATCGGCTCAACTGCTGAACTGTTGACATGACAGCAAAATTGTAACTCTACCAAGGAATATCTTTGTGTTGCCGAATTCTATTGCATGAAACTGAACCCCCTGCAATTGACATAAATTAGAGGAACTTCGAAAATGTGTTGCCTACTATTTGTTTTCAGAACCACATATTTTGCAACAATTATATATTATTGAACAATCCATAGTATGTCCGGGGATCGAATCCCGGTGGGGCGAGTTTTTACGCACGTGTCCAGACCGACCATGGGGCCCACCCAGCCTCCTGTGCAGTGGGTAGCGGGTCTTTCCCGGGGGTAAAGAGCGACCGGGGCGTGACGCTGACCCTTCACCTCCACTATTGCCTTAGTCATGAAAGAGTAGTGCTATACGTCTACTGTCCCTATGGGCCGTACGGCCTGTACACGGCCTCAGTGCCTGTACAAGGGTGCACTTTACCTTTACCTTTTTAATTGATGGTATGTGAAAATGTAAAATTTTGTCATTCAAGTACAAACACTAAACATTTGTATTAATCCTGCCGACGCTGCAGTTTTGACACAACGATGAATTATTACGGAACGACTGTATTGTGAAACTGGATTATCAGTAAGCGTTGTTTCTTAAATCATTCAACTTTCATTCGAGTTATAACAAGAACCCGTGCGCCGGGAAGGAACGTCCCATGTGGGACCCTGTAGAATTTGACACGATTAATCACCCAGCTCGCTATCAGTATACAGCATGTCCTTGAAGTGTGCTACAATAAAGCCATAGCTCTTGAAGCGATACATGTGTTGTCGGAGCGGTGATACCCCGTCCATAATTGCAGCGCGAGAATACAAGTTCTCCAATTTGCCTGCACAACATAGGAAGAATATTTTTCCTGTTGAGAGACCACTCAAGATGGAAACTGTGATGGCTCAGTCGGTATGGTGACTAGGCTGCAGGGCGTACAAGCGAGATATTATTATTAGAATATGTTCACGGATAACAATTCTCTGTATTGTAAAGCAGGCTGACCGTGTCTGAGGCCGGTCCGTCTGATATTAAGAAGTGTAGCTATGCAATTGGATTAAGTACATGAACTATTGGAATATAAATATAATTAGAAAATACACAGGAAATGTTTTTGCGTGGCAAGTTTACGGATGAAAGTTGTTCAAAAAATGTTTGCTTATTTTCACGAATGAATTTAATTGCAGATATTGCCAATATTTTGTATGAATAATAATTTAAAGCTTTTGTAAAAATTTCGTCTTGTTTCATTGAGCCCCGGATTTATGAGCACACCATTGACTTCTGCCTTAGCAAAGGTTCCGTTTTATAAATATATATACCTGTTGTAATCTAATTTCTTTTGCTTATACAATCCTACATAAAATTATGAATAATGGAATATTGTCTCAGATGCTTGCATTATGACGTATATACATACATTCAGTGTGGTCACATTTGACACAGGAACAAACTTTCCCGCTGTCAGTTGGAACTCCTTGTTAGCTGTAGCAATGATGAACATTAGACAATGCTGAAATGTGATAGAAGTTCCCACCCAGTCGCACCCGAATGCCGCGTCTCTCACACTCTCCGCCTGAAACATTTCACACTTAATGTTCTATCTTTCTGTGTGTCATGCAGCCTTGGGCTCAATGTAACAGCAGACTGGCACGCGGGGTGTAATGTCCGATATAAATTATCTAGACGGTTTCTCCAAGACAGTAATTTCCTTTCCTGTATCGACCCCTAGTATCTGTCCAATATTGTGTTTATTCTATTTGTAGAAACTTTTCTTAACATATACGATGATTTAAAACGAAGTTAATTGTAGTTTTGTTCCACCATGTTCTGTCATCTGTGTGAAGGCAGTGGAACTACTTGTGTCCCGTGCTTGACTTTAAACCAATAGATTTACCTACCTAATATTATTCTGTATTCCTGTTAGGGAAACTAAAAGATTATTGGTTTATATTCGATTTGGTAACTGCGCGTTTGTTCTGGTTTAGTGCTTAGACATTTTTGTTGTCGGACATTAGGATAGTAATTGTATTAATTGTGTTAAATCTAAGATACAACAGGTGGAAATCTTACGTATTATTTTGAACTTCAACGGCTAACTTTTTGTCTTCTTTATTTTTTGCCACTTTTTTCAAAGTATTTAATAAATTTCTGATGTATAAGTCTTAGATGGTAAGTGAACTGTGTTTTACGACCACAAGTAAGAATGTACTGAACGCTTTTAAATTAAAATGCTGTAGGTTTTCGCTATTACATTAAGCAGTGCAGTACACACTTCGCACATCAATGAAGACGTATTTTCGTTCGATATATATATATATATATATATATATATATATATATATATATATGCAAAAATATTCAATGTTCAAAGTAAGCTTTGAATGCTTGATAATGTCGTTGTTTTGAGTTTATGTACTTGACGTTTCAAGAAACATTTTTTACGTCCTTTTCACTTACATGTTGTGTCAGCTGAGTTCCACACCAGCAGATCAGAATGACGTCACCAGCCAACGTCATGTAAACTAACACTCCTTGATTCATATCCGCATAATCTCCCCAGTTCTGCCAACATTTGCAGATTTTTAGAAGCACACGGGAACAGTGAAATGCTGCAGTGGTATGACTATAGACTACAAAAGCTACCTCAACTAAACATATTATATATATTTATTTTATTTTTCTTTTTTTTCACTTTTTTTGTCTCCGCATATGACACAAACCTAGAAGTTGCAAGCAATTTTCTCCGTGAATTTCTTCTAAGAACTACTATTTTCAAAACCATTAAATATCGGATTATCTGTTTTTTCCTTAAATCACAAGACATGTTTGAAATAAAGACTTCTGCTTCCTTGCAATATTCTTACTTGTGCAACAAATTACGTTGTATTAAAAAAAAACTTCCTGGACAGCGTTCGAACTGACTCTCTAACTCTTGATATAAACTGTATTTAAGTGAGACCAAACAGTAATAATGACACAGATGTAAATGTGGGGAAGGCTGATATCACTGATTCATAGCAGTGCCTTGCTCACCAGACGGTTTCGTTACGTCAGTGCTTGCACCTTGCGATCAGCGATGTGAGCTATAGCTTTGAGATGACTGAAGTAACGTCTCTTCTTCTGTAAGTTACTTGACAATGTGTCTAAGTGTTAAATTTACGTAACATCAGATGCTTAGATTTTCAATAAAGAAGAGTGATTCGAATAGTCTGTTACACGTAACTGCAAACAAGACTCCAACGTGAACTTTGTAGAAAGGGTATTCATGCAATTGATGTGGAATTCGTGAACTCTACTAGATGTTATGCCATTTAAATGCTGCTTAGCTTTGCCACATCGTGGTTTAGCAGTTCCAGCGCACTTGGATCGTGACAGCGAATTGCAGAAACGAATCCCAGTTGTACTGTTACTTCTTCTTCATTCCCGTTCTCGGAGAATGACTGTCCACGAATGATGCGGATTAATGTGTCTTCAAAATCATCCACGTTTTCTTCTTCCAACTGCACCTTCTCTTCACATTCGGTTTCTTGATTACCATTTATCTAGCTAACTTGTACGTTGTGTCACGAACAGTCTGTCGGTGTGGGGCAAAACCTGCTGCGTTACGTTTTATATGGTTTTTCCTTCTTTTTTAGAAATAACAATACGCTGTGTTTGGAAGATGGAGCATTAGAAAAACAATGTTTAGTATTCTGAAATTTATATTCATAATTTTTCCAAACTAATTTGGAAAGCTCTAGTAGCGGCACATCTTCTCTAATTCATTTCCGGCATCTGTTCGAGTCCACAGGAAGGGATGCCGCACCCCTTCAACTCTTTTGTCGAATTCAATAAAGAACATGGCGGCTACGTGATACAAAGGCAAGCCTGAAAACCTGCAACTTATTGTGACTGTATAGATACGTCGGTTGCAGCTTATTTAGAAAACTTTCATGCACACTAAAAAGTGTTCGGTCAGAGAATTAGTAAACTCACTGCACAAAACCAGTCCTTGTGCTTACAAAACAACACCAATATTCATTACCATCACTCACGACACACCTGTAGGCTGACTGAACCAGCACATGTTCTGTGATCTGCTGCAGAGGATTGCCAGATCTCCACAAAATAAAAGAATGAGTCGCCTGTCCCTCCGCGGCAACTCTCCCCCAATTACTGAATATGTTCTATTATTCATCTTTTAACTTTGGCAGTGAATGCTTCTTTAATTTTCTCATATGTTTTAATGTTCTCAATTTTCCGTTTTGGTGTTGCTATAAATGAAGTAGTCTCTTGAAGCCTGTTATGAACGTTGAGTGCAGTTAAGCGTTTTTGTAAAGTGGGTCGTCCAGCATGTCAGTAATAAGGTGTTCAGGAAGAATGTTTCTGTACAAGGTATGATCAATAAAAGACCGTACTGTTGTGTTAAAAGCTTTATGTTGATAGATACAACTTACTCAAGTTTGTCGCCTTCAAAATAGTTTCCTTCGCAAGCAACACACCGCTCCCAACGTTTCTGCCAACTTTGGAACGCTTTCTGGAACGCTTCTTTCGGAATGGCGAACAACTCATTCGTCGAATTTTTTTGGATCTTGTCAATTGTGTCGAAACGGCGTCCTTTCAAGGTAGACTTCAACTTAGGAAACAGAAAAAAGTCCTCTGGAGCCAGATCTGGAGAGTAGGATGGCTGGGGTACAATGGTCGTTTCGTTTTTCGTCAGAAAATTGCGCACAAGGAAAGACGAGTGAGCTGGTGCATTGTCGTGGTGCAAAACCCAACTCCGGTTCGTTCACAACTGAGGCCTTTTCCGGCGTATAGCTTCCCTCAAACGCTTCAGAACTGCTACTTAAAATTCCTTGTTTACTGTCTGACCACGTGGAACGAATTCGTGGTGGATTATACCTTGCCAGTCAAAGAAAACGAACATCACCTTCATGTTGGATCGACTCATTCGAGCTTTTTTCGGTCGGGGCGATCCTTGTCCCACCCATTGTGATGACCGAGCCTTAGTTTCGACATCATCGCCATAAACCCAGGTTTCGTCGCCTGTTACAATGGTTTTCATGAAAGTTCTCATCGACGCTGACACGGTCAAGCTGTTCTTGACTGATGTTAACACGGTTTGCATTCTGGTCCTCGGTCAACACACAGGGCACGAATTTTGCGGCGACGCGTTTCATGTTGAGTTTTTCTGTCAGAATTGCTTGGCATGATCCAAAGCTGATGCCTACATCTTCAGCAATCTCTCTGATAGTTAAAAGGCGATTTTGGAGAATCAAATGACGAACTGCATCGATGTGAATGTCGTCTGTTGACGTGGAAGGTCGTCCACTTCGGGAATCTTCATCAATCGAAGTTCTTCCTGTTTTGAAACGACTGTACCACTCAAAACACTGCGCTCGGCTCATACATTCGTCTCCGAAGGCTTGTTGAAGCATTTTCTACGTTTCAGTAACAGTTTTCCCCAGTTTGAAGAAAAATTTCACACACACACTTTGTTCTTCCAAATCCTTCATTTTCACTACCTAAAAAAATCGCAAGCCGGTCACTGCACTTGTTTACTTCAGTGGCTGTAACTCGCTTAATGTCAGTGATAGAGTGATGCGGCAAGAAGCGTTGTGTTACCAATGGTTGTCGCTACTCAGCGCCACTAGCCGCAATGCGTTCCGTTCACTGGTTTAGGCGCTGCGCGCTCAGTCCGGTCTTTTATTGATCATACCTTGTATGTCGAAGGTATTTGGATACATTCAGGATATCTCAGAGCAGTTGTTCAGTGGTTTGACACAGGCCAGGAACTAGCTATTTCGATTGTTTATCCTACAGGATAGCTGAATACAGTTTCTGGCATTGAAGGGTGAGACATGGGAGAAAGGCGTCCTTTTACATTGGCACTTTCCTTAATTCCATGTGTTTTTTATGTTCATGTTGCCAGTGAATGCTATGAAGGACGCATAAAATGCTGATAATAACAGTATCGGCTTATATGTACGGCAAACATAAAGCTATGCTGAAATTATAAGTTTTTACTAAGACTAGCGTTATAACACATTTGTGAAAAAAGATGTTTCAAAATTTATTTAACTGACAAAATTGAAAATGTAGTATTTCCAGTCCACTTAACTGTAAGAGTATTAGGCGTAATTATTTAATGCCTTATTAAGATGCAGAGAAACAAAATATTTGATTAAAATTTTTCTTTCACTCTTGGTGTGTTGAAACTGTCAATAACAATTGTATGGGACATAATGCGATATTGTCTTATGTCTCTCACTGGCCGTAATAGCTGAGAAACAGATACTGCTGTCGTGTCTGAACAAATGATGTATCATCTCTTTTTGTGCAACGTGACGAGGGAGGTGTTACATGTTCGGGGCTTTGGGACTGACTGCAGTAAGTTTGACATGTGAAACTTCGGAAGGGTTTGAAAATACTTTGTTTAGATTATCTGCCATGAAAATTTAGCTTCGAAGTCGTATTTAAGATATTTGTTACTATATAATGTTACCGGTGACAACAAATCTTATACTGTACCGTAACTACTGAGAAGGCAGCTAAGCACATTGTGGCTAATTGGACCAGAAAGTGACCACATAGACCGATATTCAGTGCGTCCTCCAGATGCTGGATGTACCTGTGAATGAGGAGAGGTATACTGATATCACAACAGGAAATGTTTTGTGAAGGACATTACAGTACGGTGTAATTCTATGACTATAAGCTATATTTCACTGTAATTATAATAATTAATGATTTAATGATGATTTATATTTTGATTGCCTGTGTGAGGAATGGTAACGAAATTATAAATAATTCTTTTCCATATGCAGTTACACCAATTTGTTAGGCCAATTCCTTATGAACTTACGCCATTACTTCCTGATGGTGTTGAATGCACGCATGTAATTTAACCTGCAAGTCGCAGTTTGCAATTGCATTATCATGATCGTCTTGCAACCCGTGATGAGTTGTGATATGTTGCTGTCTGATATCCAGCATGGCCGCTTTTAACTTTTCGAACTGACTACAGGCGACAGAGGTCAATGTGGTAATCACAGATGGGAAACCGCAGGTTGTGCCCAGGGCTACCAGTGATGTCAAACACTGTAATTAAGAGGATATTTACATCTTAGGTTTGTGTTAAAGTAAAACATTTAAGTAATTCTAGTGACACTTTTTTCATCTGACTCTTATGACTGTAGAGATATCAGCATTCAGATTTATGTGATGAATTTGACTCCCTTTAGGTTGTGTTACGTTTATGGATCGTTTGGTCACAACAGAGTAAATAGACGTTAAATTTTGTTGTAACAGAATATGCAACTGTCTACACTGAAAGCGACAATAGTATGGCACCTTTCTGTAATAACCTTCTGTGTGTTTTCATGAACATAATTACACTAAAATCTTGCTTGAAAGAAAATCGGATAGTGGGATATGAATACGTGAATGTGAAACCTAGGAAAGAATGCTGGAATACGTATGAAGATGGAGAACTACTGTGGAATTTAGAATACTGGTCTGAACGGTATATCAAATAATACAGTGCACAGAATATACGCAATTACAGGGCGCAATATATAAAGCAGATTGCTCTTGCATGTACTGTAATTTCATAGCTTTTAATCACAAATTCACCTTCACTATCTTTTGTTTTATTATGATGTTCCATTATGTAGTGTGTGCAGGGAGCGGGTTGGAACCGAGCTGGTGAAGGTGCAGTTGTCTTCGGACACATGATAGAAATTAACAAAAGAGTTTAATAACACGATAGAAACTGTCACACTTCTGTCGCTTTATCCACATTTGTTAGTGCGCGTCTGTCTGCAGTTAGTTGCTTGTGTTTTTGTCGGTTGGGGAACAGATCACGTGACGCTAGACGTGTGACTTGATGTAGAAATGTGATAGTGGGGGGG
>Ga0268261_10003198_pt1 | contig 11973 bp, 5 predicted proteins | sample TergutNc150P1_FD_190353 | JGI IMG/M metagenome (GOLD analysis project Ga0268261, IMG submission 190353) | Nasutitermes corniger P1 segment gut microbial community from laboratory colony in Florida, USA - Nc150 P1 (SPAdes) (version 2) | ecosystem: Host-associated > Arthropoda: Insects > Digestive... | reverse complement strand
GAATGCTTGTCACCAATTGCTATTAAATCGACATAAATGCCACGAAAACGTTTTGCACTTATGTGGTGAAACAACAAATTCACACCGGTAAAATATATTGTGTAACTTATATTTTTATCACCCACATGTTTAGGTGATTAATTATACTATCTAATATATTAATCATAGAAGAATGTAAATGATAACAATTTACGATCAAGCATATTTTACTGGCGTCCCTCTGTGTCTTCATTACATCAGTGTAAGTATTGCTTTAATGCATAGCTATGGAACACATTAAGTGCCACAAACTCTATTTTTTCATGTGTAAAGTTTTGCAAGTACTCGAATTAATACATGTCCTTGCATAAAAACGTGGGTATATATATGTTATTCTTAACAAACTGTACAAATTAGACTTCAAAGCATTTCACAGACCTTCACCCTCCAGCACTATGCCACTAAATATCAAACGTTTTTATACCATAATAACGTCCCTGTGGAACATTCCTCATCACCAATTGCAAACTGTATAAACATTTCACTAAACAGGCACGCTTTCAAACATTAAGAATGTGTTCGGCAATGTTCGAAACTGTAATGCCGGCGAAATACCGACGTCTCACTGGCGCTGACTGCAAAACATCTGGCGCTCGATTTCGTAACAAAAAGAATGACTTTCTACGTAGGAACAGATGGACGTCAGGATGGAGACTCTTATACAATTATAAGCTAACATTATTTTCAATCATATAGTTATTTGGAGAACTCACCGATATCCATTACATCCTGGTAGATAAATGGTCTGGTACCGGTTGCAAAACCATGGGCATTGTTTAGGTTCTTTAATTGACTGTAGATGTATTGCAAGTCAGCAGGCCACATGTGCTTGGCCTTGTCAATCCAGTTTTGAACACAACAATGAGTTACAATTTTACAACAATGTATCCAGTTAGTGCTTATTAAATATTACACTCGGTGCAGATTTGATACTTAAGTCACGTTAATGACTGCTAAATACAGTCAATTACTGCTCCAGCCTGCAACATATTTCTAGTGACATTATACGGAAAAAAATGCAAAAATGGTTAGTGTATAATGCAAGAAATAAATATAGATTGAATAAAGCATTTGGGTAAAAGAAAGAATGACAAATCAGCGTCTACAGTATATTGAATGGACACAAAGCCTTTGGACAAAAAGAATTTTTTGTGAAGTTGAAGCAATCTTGAGTGCCTGTACCGTGAAGTGGGTGGAGTAGGCGATGGAGGAGGACGAGGTGGGGAGGAGGAACAGGGGGGAGGAGAAGGCGGAAGAGGAGGAGGAGGATGAGAATGGGGTTAAGAAAAAGGAGAAAAAGATAAAGTTTTGTTTTTTTAATCCTCATTATTATTAGCAAAACACGTTGAAACTGAATGTCATTAATTAATGAAAAGTTTAAACCCACAATGTGTTTATTTATTGTTACTATGCTGTATTATATTGTTACTATGCTGTATTATATCCTTGTACATTTTCTTAATAAGGAGTGAGGAATTTATTTTTGTAAAAGTGTCATTGTAGTAAATATTTGTTTGATTTTGAAGTGAAACGATCTTTGGTTTTTCCATTGTAACACTTTATTTGTCAGGTCTTAGATGATGAGTGAAGCCAGTTTAGTGACATTCGAGATTTATTGATTTGTATTATTTATTTAGGTAAAAATTTTTCCTCTAAATAATGCGTTTTGCAGAATTTGCATGAAGTTTTAAGGAAAATTAAATTGGCTACAGAAAAATGGCACGTCTGGAAGGGAGACGCCACATATCACACACAGTTCTTACCGAAATTTGGTACGATAATAAGACAGGTAATATACATAATGCTGACGTAACAATGAGGCGCGTTCACATAACCATTCACGCATTTGAAAAACAATAATTATTTACATTCAGAGATCTTATTTGTAGCCTTACGTATTCAACATGCAATGCGCATGCGTCATATTGTCATCTGTTTCCTGTATAGTTCTGCTATATTTTTCCACACATTATCCCATAGACAGCCAATTTGTATAAAAACGTCGTGGATAATAAAATTTGAGTTTTGGTTTTCTCTACAAATTTGTCCGGAATATTACTCATTGTAACGAGATTTGAACAAGATACTACCATAAATGTCCTTATGTCTTCATGTTAAGTACCTGTTATTCTTGTTCGATTTTCATAAAAATTTAGTTTCCTCCACAGATTTTCGAAAAATACTCAAGCATCAAGTTCTATAAAAACCCATCCAGTGGGAGCCAAGTTTTTCCATGTGGACAGACTGAGGAACGGGCAGACAGTGAGAGAGACCTGTCGAAGCTAATAGCCGCTTACAGATATTTTGCGAACTCGCCCAAAATGACCTCTTTTGAGAGATATGACGTAGATAGCAAGATAATACTGGAATGAAATTTAATTGAAATTATGCAAGGGAATTGAGCCTGTGTTTATGATAGCAGTCAGATACGGACAGTTTTGAACTCGGCAATAAATCTTCCGTATCGATATCAAGGTAGGGAATCCACACAGCGTCTTAGCTAGTATTAGATTGTCTAGATACTCAATAAATTATTTTACATACAGCCATTCATATCTCAGTGAGCGGGAGTAGCTTAGTCGTTATATCGACATGTTATGGCCTGGAATATCCGGGGATCGATTCCCGGTAGGAGGTCTAATTCCGCACCCGTCTACACTGGAGCTGGGTCCCACTTACCCTCCTATATATCGGTAAATTTGTCTCTTTTCCGGAGGTAAAATAACCAGGGCGTGGCGTTGACCAATCAACCCCAAATAGAACCGAGTTTCAAGTAGACCTGTACCTCTACTGTTTCTAGGGTAAAATTTTGCATTTACCATAGCTTACTATTGTTACCTCAACAAAGCAGTACATATTTTATTAAGATCACCTACCTGAATCCTGCAAATCCTAAATCGATGTGGAGGTTGAGAAGTTCCATTATTTTTTGTCTCACGTAGACCAAACCCTGGTTCAAGTCGTGCATGCCAAGGAGTTCGCAATTCCGAACCTGAGTCAATAAAGCATCAAACAATTAGTGTTCTAGAGATTAATGAGCCTGTGAAGAATATTTTATTGTTTTGAAATTTTAGTGACGGAAAAAACTTTACTGCAAGATGTGCCGTATCTTCCCTCCTTCCCAGATGAAATGTGTTATTGGAATCCTTGACTTGAATCACTTTTGTAAATGAAGCTGCCTCTCAACCGATATTTCCTACACTTAGTATACATTTCAGCAGATACAAAACCCATTGAGTTTTAAACTAAATTTAATCCGAAATTTAGAGTAATATTAAAGGCTCGACACGTAAAAGACATAAAAAAAGAATATGGCAAAAATTTCTTTTTCTTTGGTAGATTGAATTCAAGGTAGTGAATACTACCCTTGTTTTCTCATCACGATATCCTCATTAAAAATTTACTGGTGCGTATTTTGTTTCAGGCTATACATTTTATGCATTTGTGTATATACGGTTAATATACCATTATTAGTCAAGTTCTTGTTCATGAAAACACTGCAGAATAATTCCCACATGAACATTTTAATCCAAGCGTAGTTTGGATCTTGCATTTTATAACTCGAACAATTTATTTCCGTTCGCATGAGGGCTTATGTTAGACGTCAGGCTAGTCTTCCTGTGTTACAATATGCCCTTTTTGTAGCCAAAATGCAGTATAGCTGCTATAGTAGCAAAGATCCCGCGGATACCCTTTTGCCTCCAGAGATGCAATTAACAGCGCTAAGAAAGGAAATGTAACCTTACGTGCACATATATTTGAAAACCACATATGACGTTGGCACTACCCAAAGCTTTGCAACCAATATACTGTATGCTTCGCCAAATTGAACCCACCATATCATAAAATTGACAGTGAAATGGGGTGGGGGGAATAAACGTGTCCACCAAATGAATGTTTCTCATTATTTGAACAATCACTTCTAAGTAGGGAATCGAAATGACACATGACTCGAGCGCTCATACTGTCTGGCCTGAATTAAAATACTGATGCTGTTTTCTTGACGGTGTATCTGCAAATGCTTTAAAAGAGCTTAGATTTATCTCGTCCTAGGAAATATAAAGCATTATAATTCAGTGTCACTCACGTTAGCTGCACCTTGGTAATTGTTAGCAAAACACGTGAGGTTGAAATCACCCGGTCCGTACGGTACACATGGATAATACTTATTATAAGTATCCGCGGGTGTACCGCAATCACCAATGGAATTCGGGTAATCCGCAGTCATGTGGTTAAATACGACATCCACATATATCCTGGACAAAGTGTCAGAATTCTTTGTTAAATTCCTTAACGCGTACTGCAAATAGGTGCATAATCAAGTAAGATTAATGAAATAAATTAAATATATTTCATATTTCCATTACAATTAATATGAAAGGTACTGGTTGTAGGCTTAGGACACCTGTTTTGCAGTCCGATACCGACATACAAACAGCACAGCAGTGCAGCTGGCACAGGTAAGTTGATACAGTAATGTAAATGTGAAGTGAATCCTCATGTTTTGAACACTACATGTAAGGCAGCTGGTAATATTATTTTATATTACAATTGTCTGCCTTTTACCTCTAAAAAAATTCATTACATTTAATCATGATATTCAGCTTACAGCCGACTGATGACATTTAGCTCTAAAAATTTGCATTTTTTCTCAGCATTTATTGGACGCTTCTTCCAGCAGTTACAGCGACAGTGGACTATTGCCTCTGCTATTTGTTTTAACATCGGATATAATAACAATTCTAAAAAATCTGGAGAAACACAGTTGTTCAACCCTCTACTTGACTAATATCTATAAGTTTATTGGAGAATCCAAAGACGATTTTTCGAATAATAAGTCTAAAATATTTCACTGTTTATTGTCACCACGAGAAACCGTGAAAATTTAATGACGTTTTAATGTACGAGGTCCAAATGTCATGAATTCAAATGGCAGCCGCAGAAATACAAATCAAATTACAAGTATCTTTACCTTTCTTGTCACAAAGGTTGACGCTAAAGTCACTTGCTACTCTATGTTTAAGATTTTGTCTGTAATATCAAGTGGCTTTTGGCAGCAGGCTGTATAAAATCCTTCGGCAGAAATCGATACTGTAACATCGACTTAAAAATGGGCAGAACTGAATTCCGTTTTATACACTAATTGCTTTATTTTATACCAGTCACTACCGTAAATTGTCTTGTTTGTGTATGAATAGGAAAGTGAATACCGGAAACAAAATATGGCTTTTAACAAACTGCCTATTCATTACCTGACTCCAACATTGTTACAGCGTCTAACCATGTTGCTAAAAGCTGCCTCATTTCCAGGTCTGCATAAGATTTGGTAAGACATCACTTGGTACCTCTCATACCATGGACGTCCTGCTATTACAAGATTTTCATGAACAGGGGATACCTGAAATGTGAAATATAAGTGATTAAATAAACAGCATACGCGTAGATTCTGTAAGTTAACTGTAAAATTTAAGTAAACAACATACACATAGACAGTTAATTTCAGTGTAATTTACAATTCAAATGTACATAAAACAGATAGACATTTAGTGTCAGTGTAATCTAAATATCAGTGTTCCTTAAGCTTGTATGTTAGCTACCCATATCAGGACAATGGCTGTAACTTGCGGCCACAGAATTCAGAAATTACGACAGGAATAGAAACCAAAAAATATGAAATTGTATGACGATAATAATATTTAGTTCATGAAACTAAGCTAAATACATTTCCGATAGATTGGCCGGGTAGTTGAGTCGGTATAACTACTGACTACGGGCTGGACGGTCCGGGGATCGAATACCGGTTGGGGGCGAGATTTTCCACCCGTCCAGACCGGCCTTGGGTCCCACTCAGCCTCCTGTACAATGGGTACCGGGTCTTTCCCGGGGGTAAAGTGCGGCCGGGGCGTGCTGACAACCACTCACCCCCTTCTAGCTACGAGGTCTAGGAAATGTAGAGCTATATCTCTACCCCCCTCTGTGACAAAACCGGGCCTGTAACGGGGTTACTTTACCTTTAATTTTACATATGCCATTGCGCATACGGGGAGCTCCCTCAAAGATAGAACAGTGATATTAATATATCTCACAAATACATAAAACAATACATATTAATTAATATTACTATGAAGCTAGATTTTGTAAAATTTAGTAAGGTCTTCAAATCGTGATTTAGTACTCGAAAATCTGATATTTAATCATACTCTTACCATCATATTTTGCGTAACTTAGTGTTTAAAGCTTTAAGGACTGAACAACTTGACTCGCACGAATATGAATTGGTAAAGGGAAGTAACAACATCACCAATTTCTTTCCGTTTATATTTAACTCAACTCACCGAGAGACCAATATCTTTACTCATTTTTAAAGTATGTCCTGGTTACTTCAAATTTTAACAAATTGCATTTCTATTTCGCGACATCCTATTGTGGGATGTGTCGATTGAATCTTATTAAGAACTTTTATTAATGCTATCGTATAATAATTTGAATGACTTTGAAAATGACATTTAAGCTTTTAGTTAAAAGATTCGGAGTTCTATACGAATAAACTTCCCTTTCATCCAAATTCTTGTTCCACAACTTGAGCTTCCTTTCAAAGACGTTATTTGCTTATTTATGTCACCATGTATAGCAAACCAGCTACGCGCACTGATGATTAGGTCTTGATTTCTGAAAGTATGTCTGCAAGATAAGCTATTTATAACATCCAATTCACATTTCAGGATATTGCAACCAAAGACCGGTTCTCCCTGTTAAATATTCCCTACCTCTTTGTGTAATGCCACAATTCGCTAAAGAACTCTCCCTAAGAACAGTCACTCTACATCAGAAAGTTAAAATAAACTTTCATGTTCAGAAGAAAATTCAGAACACATCTGCATAAAGATTCTGTAATTTGTAGTCTGTAGTGTAATACAATATTAATCCCCATTACTTCTTTCATGGCGTACGCGGTGGCACAGTTGGTTGAGGCACTGCGCTAAAAGTCGGAAGGTTGCGGGCTCGATTCCCGATTGTGTCATTGGAATCTTCCATTTACATAATCCTTCCGGCCGCACTATGGCCCTGGAGTTGACTCAGCCTCTAAATGAAATGAGAACCAGAAATATTTCCTGAGGGGAAAGACGGCAGGTGCGTATGGCTGACAACCTTAACACTTTCATGTACCAATTGTCTTGAAATCTGGGAACCTCAAGCTCCTAGAACCCTCTGGGCTTGTCCAGGCCTGTAATGGGATTGCTTTACCTTATTATTAGGTCTTTCATATCAGGCTTTTATTGCGGCTGCATATTTAAGAAGCAAGACTTACTCTATGCTGGAAGCATTAAAAAATTTATACTTGGATACATTTTCTATACACCGGAACAAAACCTTAATCAGCAGCAAGCACTGCTTGTGTATCATCTGTGTATATAGTGAGGCATTAATTCCAGTTCAGTCACTCTTCGTTATAAGAAGAAATTTCCATTTTAAAAATAAGAGTATCTTTAGGTGTTGTCGTTTTAGAAAAACGTGTGCAATTAAACATAACCTCTTCCACACTTCTATTGCGTGTTATATTACATATATCATTTACTGTACATCCTTATCAGCATGAGTTAATTTATCCAGCTAATAGCTTTATTTGTTTTTTACGCTGAAGTCATTGGCCTTTTAATATCATTCGTCATATGTTTGCTACCTTCTTCGAATTTTATTATTCTACTACTGAATCTGATTCAGGTTACTTACCATCAACATTCCAACAAGTGAGGGGCACCATAACAACAGCTGCCGGTTCTCCCCAGCAGTAAGTAATGTCTTCTGCTTTGCTTTGCTTCTATCAATGTAATAGGAAACCAATATAACTTGTTTTATAGCAAATATCAAGCTGTCGTTTCAAGCATTTATAGGTAAAGTAAAAAACGTAAATTTCACGCTTTTTAGGATGGGACATTGAATGTGTACCTCTATCCTTTCTTTATCCTCGGCGATAGGTGGGGAAAAATTTAACGCCAGTCCCCGGCCGCTTTATCCCCAGAAAATAGATAGGTTACCCATTGTATAGGAGGCAGTGTGTGCCACTGGGCCGACATCAACGTGTGTGAAAATCTACCCCAATAGAATTCGATCCCCCGACCGTGTTTGAAGCATCTAGATACTCTAATTTAATTTACATTTTATTTTTTTCACAAAAGGGCATTATTGGTTTGCTACAAAATAGTTATATATTTTTTTAACACACCTTACAAATTATATGTTCTTTTGAACCTGCATCTCTATATAATCTTGTAAATGAAACCAACTTCGTATACGATTTTTTATTAGTGGATTTCGCCAACTTTATTTATAACTTCTACATGTTTCGGACCTCTCCACTTCCATCATCGGCAGGAATTACCATATTTATATGACACTTCCTTTTTGTTATTTTTTACCTGACAGTCTGGTATGCAGGATGGAACACCAGACTGTCAGCCAAACAGAATAACAATTACCAAGTGTCGTATAAATACATTTGTTCCTTTATTTAATATTCATGGATCCGTGCATCGTAGTATGAATCAGTAGAAATAACCATCAAGATGCAGCCTTGTAATAGAATTTATTATTCCAAAGTTTATTGAAGGCTCGACATGTTTCGAGAGGCAAACCGCTCATCATCAGGAGCTTTAAACTCTATTTGCATCCTCTGGTTTATATAATATTTCCTCCGAATCCACGACTTTACTTCGAGCATTCTATTACAACGCAGAAAATATTACATAAACCATAGGCTGCAAATACAGTTTAGAGCTCCTGATAATGAGCGGTGTGCCGCTCGAAACATGTTGAGGCTTCAATAAACTTTGGAATAATAAATTCTATTACAAGGTTGCATCTTGATAGTTATTTATACAGATTCACAGTTGTTCTTCCTGATAATGAACCTGGAGAGTTCCGAAACATGTAGAGGTTACAAATAAAATTGACGAAGTACACTAAGAATAATTCGTGGACCAAGATGGTTTCATTTACAACACTTTTCAAATTAGTTTGTCTCATTAACTGTAAATAAATATTTTCCAGCCTTTCACGTACTCGGTTTAACTACTCCATGTGTAGTGACAAACAGGAAACCAAGGCTAAGAACTGTGTTTGTACACAAATTTTGAAATTTTTCGGGTTGTATTTCAGTTTATCACGAAAATTGAATGTGCTCCTGCAGCGCACATTATTGTTAGATATTACAAAAAATATCATTTACATTTATTCCAACTGTACACCCTGCCTGCAGTTCAGAAGTATGTGTCTAGTCGATGTGTGCAAGGAAGGCCTAAAATAGTGTCGGTAACCAAAATCGATATAGCGGCGCTTTTTGTGAGACAAACCACAACAATCTGACATTGTGGTCGTGTAACTCAAAATGATAGCACTTTGGAAATTATCTCGTAGATTTTCTTCTCCAATATAATGCCCCTTCTGTAAAAGCCAAATTTAATATTGTTCCCCACACATGAACATTTTTGTCCTTGAGATCTTTTCAATTTGAATTTTCTCATGAGCTTTGAGTAATTCCACAGAACCTAAATATGACTTTATTTAAATCATAGCTGCTCAATGGAATAGAATTTATTGTTTACAAAAGATAGTTGTGTTGAGACTGATACTGATTTCAACTATTCAAAATTAATCTTCTTAATTTGTGGGAGGGGAGCTACAGCCCAGGGGTACCCTCATTTTGTGCGCCTCTGAGAGTTGCTGAATAATCAAAAACTCATTCCAAACTAAATGTAGGACCTGTTTACTTCAAATCTTTTCTTATATAACATGTAACGATGAATTTTATCTGAAAGGTAACGTCTCTCAACATTCTAAGAGAATTGCAGTAGTTAAGGTTATAAACAATTGCACAATTATAGGATTTAATACTCCTCTTGTCGCCTGTTGGATCCACTATAATTAATACTATTAACCCTCACTCAATAATAGAATTTAAAAAATTTTATCTACTCTCTGATGTCATTAAATTTATTGTCTGTTCGGTGTAAAGGCAACATGACAAAGCAGTAACAATTGAGCACATGGTACTCTTCAGACCTCCAAGTATTCACCATTGACACAAAAGCATTAGTCCTGTCTTGTCTTCAAGACATATAATCAGACTTAGAATTTATCTGTGTCAGCTGTCTTTAGGTAGGAGGTGAGAGATGGCTTAACTTCGCCGTCTCTTTTAAATCGGCTGCCAGCGGGTGATTCTCGAAGTGTACAAAGAAATATACAATATTGGGTCCCGAAACGTCAACAGGCTTGGAACTGGGGAGGACAGGGTTTTGCCTGGAAGTTTATTGGCCAAACCTCTTAGAGTCCCGACTTCGTGAACCGTGATTTTTTTATTCTCTTGAACATTCAGCACACAACTAACAGGCACAATATATGCAAAAACTGCCGACATGAAGCATGCTGTCGCTTCCAGCTACAGAAATTGGATATTGCTGCACAGGCTTTGTATACATAATTTAAAACAACTCCTTAATGTTTATGATAAATATCTGCAGGTCTGAATTTTCTATTCACTAAATACATGTCGCGTATTCTTCAAATTAGGAGCAACGTTTCCGTATACAATTATTCCTACATTCATTATTTATTTTTTAATTAGTTTCTGATATCAAATTTTAACTAGTATCCACAAAATTTATTTTCAAATTCAGTCCAATCCATTACCTACCTGAACTCCTGCAAATCCTTTTGGAGCTAGAAATCTCTCACACTCGTCCACGATGTCGCTGAATTTCCATTCAAACAAATGCACTATGGCACTTCTACCCGGTACAGTATTAGTAGAATTCTGGGCGTGAACGTTTGCCACAGAGAACAAAAGACATTTCAGTTGCAGTAGTACCATCTTGCAGGATGTAGTACATACACACTGGAAATGCTTCAATATTAATACTCCACTAATACAAATACGTGTAAATACTTTAAACTGATCATATCACTTGTGTTTTAGCCGCAAATGCACTCGATATCTTATACTGACAAACGTATTTACAACACATAGCAACTCATACCACATATATATAGCACACTTCAATTTCGCCCGATATGCACACAGCTCTGCTGCATAACTTGCTAAACCCATAATTGTCCTTGAAACGAAGCTATTATATTAATTCTTTTCTTGTCACTACTTAAACAGTAAAAGGCAACTCGACTGTTTACAAAGGATAAATATGGAAATCATCATTCTATTCAGACTTACAATTACCACGACTAATTTTGAGGTCACACTCATGATAATCGCTGGTCCTTATATCTTAACGCAAGGGGAAATAAATATTTACTATCGTTCATAGTTCATTTCACAAAGTACGCGGATGTTTACGCGATACAAGACCAGACAGCCGAGACCTTCAAAAAATATATACGACCCAGGCTCTAGGTTAATCACTGACCAAGGCCAAGCATTCATGTCTTCTTTCTTTCAGGAGACATGTAAAATATTAGGGATTATCACAACTCGCACTTCAACCTAACACCCTGAATCAAATGGAACAATTAAAGGTTGGCAACTCTCGCTACACGCGGCTCTGTCTCATTACGTACATGCGATTCATACGAACTGCGATACTTTGGCACCATTTTATCTCATGGATTATCGCGCTTCGCCAAATACAGTTAGGGTTAATAGCACCTACTACTTACTGCACGGCAGAGAAACAACGCCGCCAAATAGCAATAATGTGAAACTTCGTGTTGCAAAAGAAAGTCTTGAAAAATGTCGCAGGCTACAAAATCTCAGGACTTGTTTAAAACTAGCCTATAAACACATTGCCAAAGCGAAAAAGAAGGCACACCAGAAAAACAAAATTTTGTATGATCGCAAGGCTAAGCTAAAAGCTTTTGAAGTAGCAGACTTAGTCTGCCTATACAATCCTGCCAAGAAACCAAGCTTAACTCGAAAATTCCAAA
>Ga0268261_10003197_pt1 | contig 11975 bp, 10 predicted proteins | sample TergutNc150P1_FD_190353 | JGI IMG/M metagenome (GOLD analysis project Ga0268261, IMG submission 190353) | Nasutitermes corniger P1 segment gut microbial community from laboratory colony in Florida, USA - Nc150 P1 (SPAdes) (version 2) | ecosystem: Host-associated > Arthropoda: Insects >... | reverse complement strand
CCCCCGGCCCCATTTTCTCCTTACCATACGTCTCAAGGTATCAGTCCTAGACTGTACAGACAGTTTGGCACATTTCAGAATTACGGATATACCAAAGGCTATCAAGTCACCATCTGATGAGTGTAACGTTACTGGTCACTTTTGATTATGTTAAGCCTTACTTTAATAATGAAGTGTACAGAGAAGGGGCAGTGTTCAATGGAGGTAAAAATAAAGGTCTGTGCTTATACAGAAAAATTTCCTGTTGCTTCTGAGATTAATAAGACCAGCCGCCTTTCCTTATTATGGTACAAACCATCTGTTAAGGCTGTATAAGTGATATACTCAGTGAAAAAATTCAGTGGGAAAATGTAACAAGTGCTAAAACAAAATGACACCTTGGAGGGAGCATTTGTGGTATAGATGGGACAGTTAAATGCTAAAAATGGCACAGCAACATGAGATTATTAATCTTCTGTGTATGGCTTATCAAATGTCCGGTTTCTGCTTCAGCCAGAGCACTATTCCATTTAAATGCCCTTGTGGGGCAATGTTTTCCCTTCTGGGAAAAAAAGGATGTATACTAATGGGACACTGTGCCATTCAACTGTTAAAGCTTAACAAAGGGACAAAGATAATTAAGTCACACTACTCTTGCACAAATGTTCCTCTAATATGTTTTAATTTTGTGATTAATATCTTTGTGTCATTTTATGTAAATTTTATGAGTTATAAAAGTTACAGAATTTAATTTACCACCACTCTATATATAAAAACCACACAATGCAGTGAACTAACGGTGGCACTACACAGGGGGCTGACTGTATTTTCAGGAAATGGCAAGGCACACTTGCAAGCTTAAGGTCAGCACTTCAAGGCTGTTCCATGAAATAAAGTAAGTTCCTGTTGTTTGTTGACATTCTATGTGATAAACTTATCATGACATCTGTCACATTCAAGGATACAATAAAATGGACACACTGCGTTGCATTTATATTAGCAATATCATCACATAATTACTTTGGATAATAAACAACAGCATTTCAATGTGTGAATGAAAACTTGTAAAGAAGTCAAGTCTTATAGGTTAGTTAAAGGGGGCTACTATTCTCATAAATCAATACCTCATTTTATATTATACTTCACCATTACGCTGCAATGGTTTTGTAGGAGCCCAGAAAATGAAACTGTTAAACTGTTCAAAAAAAACCACACTTTCATCTCCCACCAAACTCTACCTACATGGCAGATAAAACACATGCCAATGCCATCCTCCCTCATTCACCTAATATAGTTACCTCCAGCTCCTCAGCTCACCCTGTTCACTGATCTCAATAAAGCCTATTTACTGTTTCAAATGGAAATTCCTGTAATTATCAAATCTAAAATATGCTCATAGATGGAATGTACTCCTCTTCAGAAAGACAAAGTCAACAATGCCACACATTTTCACACTTGACAAAAAGTTCTTGTGGGCACCATGGCGACTATGGCAATGTGGGAAAATGGCTTATCATCCCTGCCATCAAACAGTGAAGTCAATTTTTAACACTGAGGATGTAGGTAACAAATGTCAGGGGAGATGAGGAGAGATCTACAATGCCTTGGGAGGAAAACAGCAGTGTACAGACAGAAGCTGCCACCACCACTGGCAAGGTTTCCAATTCCCATTTCTGGTTAATTCATGTATTCACTGGTACAATTACCCAAAACTTCAAGACAAATACAAGAATCTGATTCTGGCCACAACATATTCAGCTGAAATAGACAACACATTCAACCACAACTGACCAGCAGTAACACATGGTACTGAACCGGACAAGATACTTCATACAGAAGCAGACTTGTGTTATTTTACAGGCTTATTCATCCCAACTATCAACCTTGCAAACTCAAAACCAAAACATATTTTCCTAGTCACCCGACTGGAACGGTTGTTTCTTAAATCAACAATTGGGTAAATGCACTCAAAAAGAGTACTTTCAGCACAAAATTTATTTATAAATGCTGAAGTAATGGTAAAGCTGTCCCTGTATACACAATGAAAACAAAGCATGGGAGTGGACTTACACTCATGCTTAACCTCGGCACTAGACGACGGAGAGTGGCCTGCCTCACACCCTGGTCGCTTAGCCCCCAGAGGAACATCTACCGGTACCCATGGAATTGGACGCAGGATGGGCCACACGAGCAGGTCTTAACGTTTTAAATAAAAAAAAGCCTCTCGGCCCTGCCCGAATTCGACACTTTTATCTGCCCTTCTCCGAATCGACCATTACTACTACTACGGCATATATTATGCAACTCACACCAGCGAGCAGCAAACGCAGGTCGCAGCCAAGCAACGGTCGTCCCACAACTTAACGAGCAGGCGACATGGTGCACCACAATATAACTATGTAATGGCGTTTTCCGCCCTAAAGCGAACGACCTCAAATTATATGCGTCACGACTTCATATAGGCATGGCAAACATACTACAAACGGCATTTGTTCTTATTCAATATTACCCATGAATTATGTATGCAAACTAGCGCATACTAGTAATATTTCATCCACCATTTCTAGCAGCATTAGTTCCTGGATCGATTCAATGTACTCCAAACCCAACTGGTTATAAGTACAATTAAGGATGTCATACCCCTATAATATTAAGTCTTCACCATAAAATGTAATCTATTATTACTTTAAAACACTTACCTATTAAAAGGGAAGCAAAATTACGCCACAATCCTTACAGTTTTGCAGCACGCTACACTACCGGAACACCACAAACTACCGGTGCGTCACACAGAGGCGGATTGATATAATGTAGCACATACTGTCGTACTTCTCTGGACAATTTACATATCCCATTTTGTGAACTATTTACAACCTAGACTATAAGGTTACTGCTCCATAAAATTCGAATGCGTTCTTTCGTAGTGGGTCAAATTCAATTTGCAATTTATTTTGAACCTAATTCCTCTAGCGGAAGGCTTCAAGCACCGCGACGTAAAATCACAGAATTGAGTAGATGGACTATGGTCGTTGCACCCTGCAGTAATCGTCATGAAATCCGTACTGTCATAAATATGACCTTCCGATAAATATCCTAAATTATGTGCAGCGTGTTACATAGTTAGATCTGTGTGTCATATCAGCCACACTGACACTTTGGAAAACATTTTATTTCGCCATATGCGCTGTATCTTGAAATATGGAATATATAATTCGTCTTTCAGTAACATTCAAGGCAGTCTTTAGAATTATGGGGGTGCGCAAATTAGAAATTCCTGTTTCAAGGTTTGAGACATCGCCTTTCTTATGTGAATACATATTTTCATTAATGAACTGTATAGGAAATAACCAAAACAGTCTTTAAACAAATTATGTAAAACATGGTATTCGTACAGCGAATATGTGCCAGTTTAACACCAATTGCTGATCTTTCACGGTTATAAAAGTATGCACGTTATTTTGCTACCAACCAATATTCAACAGCTTACCATGCAAACTCATTAGTCTTCTTAATGAAAAGATTCAGCGTAAAGCAGCATTACGAATAAACTTAATACCCATTCACATTGTTCTCTCGATAAATTCCTAATGTTTAAAACTGACTCATAACATTATTAGTTGCAGATAATGATTTTCGTGCACCACTAGAATACAGTAGGTGGAATGCTGACAATATTTTCTCTATTGTGCTTTGTGTATTTTTATGACGTCTTTTACATCCTATTGGCATTCCGACTAAATTCTGGATCCATGGAACATATATCATACATAAAGGATACCCCTAAAAACTAAACCAAGTACTGGAAGTAATTTATTTTATTTGTTTAAAAACACCAAAATAAAATAAACAGTGTGTAATTACAACAGATGCAGAATACGTAACCTCCTACGTCTCTTCCAAGAACAACTGTCATAAAGTTAATTTTTGAGACACTGCACATCCAACACCAATTTCGACAAATGCAGAGGCTTTTCATCATCATCTTTATTCTTTTCCATAAATCCAATCATAGATACATATCATAAGGATGTGGAAATGGTCACATAGCAAAGCATTCTGTAATTAAAATCAGGTACCACATTGTTATTTTTAAATATCAAGTAATGTGAAATCAGCTATAATCCTCATTATTTATCTAGATACATCAAATAACCATACAAGTGCTGTAGTAATTATGAATTGTGGAGACAAATCAATAAAACTACCTAAATTTAAAAGACAAATTCAAAACATGTGTTGTTATCTATTATAATTAAAGAATTCCTCCAAGGTACAAAATGGAGTTAAGAAACGTTTTAGGGCACTATAAAAATGTTCTAAAAAATTCATTAAACATTTTGTTTGCTGGGAGGCAACTGAAAATTTTTATTCCAGAGTAAGCCCCCTTCTGAAATTACGTCAAATTAGATATTGTTGGATGAAGATTGGTATTGTACCTAGCACTGAAGTTAGGAAACTCCATATTTGTTGTGTACAGACGGATCTCTGCAGGAAGCCCTATTTCTTGAGTTTGCTGATTCTAATTTTTTTTTTTAATACTGAATATGCTGTATGTTGCATTACCCCAAACAATTATACTCTAAGTTATAATGGAATACATGTAGGAAAAACATATCATTCTTTAAAGTCTCTTGGGACAATACAGATTTAACTTATCTTACTGCAAAACCGGCTCACTTCAACTTGTGACATTATTCTATCACTATGGTATTTCCAGGACAAGGTATTATGTATCATTAACCTCCAAAACTTTGTGTGAGTGGTGTTAGAGACGGAATGGTTATTATAACAAACATTAATTTGATCTTCAAATTTCTTGTTCTTAATTCTAGGCAATGAGTTTTACTAAAGTTTAAAGACAATAGGTTAGTTTGAACCATTTGTTTATATCCATAAATATTTCATTCATTACTACTGTAAGATGTGTATCAATACAGTTGTTTGCTATTGTATTCGTATCATCCACAAACAGGATATTAGCATCCTGAGCTGCTATTTTGGGCAAATCATTGACAAGCAATGCATGTGGGTTTTAAGCACTCCATGTTCTACTGTTTTGATCATTAATTTATCCACTAATGTAGAACCATGCTTTATTGATAAAAACATAATGTCCAAATGTCTTTTTTGTAAAAAATCATGTTATCAATTACACAATTACTGCACAACTGGTAGCAAACAAAACTGAAGCAAGACAGTGAACTTGGGCTGAAGGACTCAGTGAAGTTTGAAAGTGTCCATTGCCATGTGCAGGGTGGGGGGCTGTGATTTAAATACTTGGTTCAGTATGTATAGATGTCTGATTTGGTTGCATGCCGGGATGTGTGTATTGTTGCACTTGGCATACATAATTATTGACGAACACACTCCTGAAGTGTACACTCACGTCTCATACCAGAATGCAGGGCAAAATTAAAGACATCTAACTTCCTCCACAAATGTGGCTAATATCTGAGAATCATGGCAACATCAACATAGCATTCATAAAGAAAGGAAAGACATAAGATTGGAGAATTCGGATCTACTGCAGAAGATGGTGACCAACACACTACCAAAATGCTAAGTGACAAGAAGATAGTTCATATCATCTGTGGTATGTAACCATGGTATTGTGAGCAAGTTGTAACCAAGTAAAGAAGCTACACATATTCTGTGCATAACACAACAAAGGTTTAATTCAGTTGGTTTCCCTTACATTATGCTGCATGCTTCAGTCTGTACTTAGGGGATCCTTAGGTACGTCACTACAAAAATCATACAAAGGAAGATACAATAAAAATGTAATGGGCTCATTTTTATAGTCACGATTTTTATAATGTTAAATATACAGTATAAAAGTATCTACATTATTAAAAAAAGAACATATAAAGACTTATTAGGACCTTGTGAGCTGTAATAAGAGGCCATTTTAAAATTCTTCTATATTTAGGTGTATTTTAACTGATGCGGCATGGCCTCAATGTAGCCCATTTGTTTATAAAATCCTTCTTTGAATTGAATTTGTAAATTATGGGCCAGTATAGAATTTGAGGTGGTGGTGGAATGATGTTTATCTGCAGAGAGTTGAGTTGAGACAATGGCATGCATGTAAATTTAACTAGTTGAATTAAACCTGTGTTTTGTTAGACTGAATAAGTGTGGTTTGTTTAGTAATAAACACAACAGGATGGCTTCCGTATGATCATAATCATGTGCTTGCAAAATGCTGTAGCAGAGAGATGGGGGAATGTAAACAATCATACTGAGATAGCAGGAAACGCTGAAAGAAGTGGTGCATGTGAGGAACTGGTCATTCAACAGGTCGTACATCTGGAACTGTTGGTGCAGCAGTGAAATTGTTCGTGACGTACTTGCAGACTATGACAAAGGACTGCAGTTTTTGAGAGACATAAAGTCATTCCAGTCCTTCCAGACATGAAGAACTACTCATGCAATGACATGTTACATCCCAGAGGACCTGGATCTTTTTCTGAATTATTTACAAAACACATCATGGAATCTTATGATCCTGGAGCGTTTTCAGAGGCTTGGGTAGGTTGGTGGCAAATGTGGTGAGTGATCACAGTCTCTGCCTGTTATAGGAAAACTGAATTTAAAAGAATGTTTTATTGAAGGTTCTTTTGGTTTGTGACAAATTATGTCCCATATACCAGACTAGTCATAAACTCTAAACTGAACTTTCACTGACTTCATGGCTACAAAATCTTTGATGACATCACTAATATTGGTGGAAAAGGTACTTCATTCACAGCTGAAAAAAACAGCAATTTTGTGCAAACCACATGTACCAGTTGATCAGGTTCCTTCTTTGAAGAGAACATTTACACGATGCTATTAAGCTGACAATATCAACAGAATCTTACATTTACATCTTACACACTTAAAGTTTTTTTCTTGAATACTGCAAGACTGTCAAGGAATAGTCAGAGGGGAATTCAACTGTTTGGGGATCAAGTGAAGTCGGGAGCAGCAGCTGCCCTGAACTTCTGAGACATGTAGGAAAAATGTATTTTATTGGGTGTGTCTAACTTCTGAAAAAACTGGTTTGTGTCAAATTGTCGACAAGGAAGTCAGAGATTAAACAATCTACATAACAGAGCTTGCATTGTTGAAAAGTTCTGGCTTTGGTAGCATGTACATTGACATAAATTAATGAAAGTCTGTCTAGAATTGTTTCTGACAGTAAGAAGTTAGTCACAGCAGAACCACCCTTCTCATCTGGTCATCTGTTGCAAGTAACAATCAAGACTGAGAAGTGGAAACACACTTTGGCTTCTATTGCATTGCAGACTTCATCTTTCATGTCTATTATACAATGGACAGTATTTTACATATTTTATGTAGTTGTAAGTATGCTGTTGTGCAACCTTGGCATGTATAGGTCAGTTCATTTGGTGGAGTAGATGTATTCTTTGACTGGTGAGTGGACTGCGTCCACATTTTGATCCTGCTCTGGAAGCAAATATGAAACACTGTAAACAGCGAGATGGTAGTGAACCACCAATAAAGTGTGTATCTGCAAGTGGTATAATTTGATAAATGAAGCTCTTTGTATTTGTAAAGGAAAAGGCCCCTATTACAAGACCAGTCACTGGAGCTAAGGTGAATGAAGTTTCAGCAGCTTTTGTTAGCAGTCCAAGAAAGTAAAAAATTAAGCATGCCGCAATTCACGGCACAAAAATTCTGTGCACATATTTGAGATCTAGAAGTTAAAAATATCCACTGCTGCAATATTTTAACAGTGCCTGGCAAAGAACTTCATTACAAATTTGCTGAGACATTCTTTCAAAACTTTTAAGGCGATGAACTGTTAATGGCCAAAACTGTGTTTACTGATGAAGCCAGTTCCCACTTATCCAGGCATGTTAACTGACACAGTGTGTTAGAATCTGGGGAAAAAATTTGCATGCAGGAATTGAAGGTAGAAGGGGTATCAAATTCTATGCCTTTCATGTATTACCCAAACAAAAATTTCTTGGTGTTTATTTTTTGCCAGTCACGCTGTTACTGGTGTGGTGTACCTTGACACATTCGAGGAATTTCTCATGCTGTTTTGGAAGAAGACAATCCTAGTGACACGCTATTCCAGCAATAAAAAGTGCCTATTCATTTTTGTTATGCAATTCATGAGGAAATGCTAGTAGTGAGCCTCCACGTAAGAAAATTGGCAGGGGTGGGCCTACAACTTGGCCGCCACCTCTTCCCCCTGACATGACACCATTTGCCATGGAACAGAATTGGCACAGGTGGCCCTATCACTTGCCCACTGTTGTTTTTCTGACCTTATACCACTTGATTTACATTCTGGGGATACATGGAGGGTAACAATAACATTCAACTACCCACCACTTTGCCCTAACTTGGTGGAGAAAATGAGCTGCAGCAAATAAAGTTACACATGCCACACCTAGAAATGTGTGAAATGAACTTGACCAGAGATACATTATGTGCTGGGCTACCCACGGTTACCCAACTGAACATCAGCTAAGTGTCCGTCACAAAAATTTGAGTCACATAATTCATTTTATTAGATGTTAAAACAAATGCATCAGTTTAATTTTCATTCCTGTGCCTCTTACGCCTTGAGAAATATTACATTAAAATATTTCCATTCCATATGTTCACTCTGCATTATGGACAGTACAGGGTTTCTGTTAAATTAACAGGTACTTGTTTGACAGAAGCCCCAGTGCATAATATTTTCACAAAAATGTGTTATATCACCACTGATCGAGAACGATATGCAGGACAAGATGTCAAATTTGGTAAATACAATAACCATTTTTTGAATGTATGGCTTTGTGATGAACATATCTGTCTGAAATTCATGCCTTTTCTAGCCAACAGTTCAGTAACACAGGTTGCCATTTACCAGGTGATTATATTTTGAAATAAAAGAGGAAACAGTGGGACATTTTAGACAAATCCATGCCTCATATGCTTGAAATGCCTGGTTACTGACACAAAGTTTTCTATGACCATTTTCAAACTACTAAGCATTTATACCTTTTTTGCAAGATAATGCAAGCATAGATACATGAAGATGTATCCAAAGTTCCCAAAGTCACTGCTTGCACCAAGACTGGCAAGTAGTACAGCTTTCACCATCTAAGTGCCACAGTAGCTATCTTCTGAATCAGGCTAGTGACTTTCGTAGCCGTAACCTGCTGCACTTCTTCTCAACAAGTCTTTACTTCTTTGCATGTTAAGTGTAATCTGTGATTTTCTACTGGCTGATTTGAAGAATAAACACATTTGCATTAACTTCCATTTTGAACTCAGGATAACTGCAAGGCAAATACCACAGACAGAACATGAATTTGTTATGAACCACAAACCAAAGTCCTCTCAGTGGAAAATGTGGTCTTCTGCACAAAAGAAAGAAGGCAAGTCCAGTCAAACATCAAGAGCATGTTGGTGATCTTTCTTTTGACTGTGCGGGCATTGTTTCAAATGAAATTTGTTCCTCCAGGTCAAATGGTTAACCAGTATTACTACTGGGTGGTTTAGCAACATTTGAAGGACCTAGTCTGGCAAAAACTTCAGGAACAATGGTGTAACCAAGACTGGCAGATTCACCAATACAATGTGCAGCAATTTTTGGCCAACTGAAAACATGTCTGTGGTTCCCTACCCTCCTTACTCACCTTATATGGCCCCTGTGCTTTCTTCTTATTTCCATGGATGAAATCGCAACTATGAGGGCATCGATTCTGGGACATCAATGAAATTCAGGGATAACTGTTGGCTGTCCTACACGATTCCACAACATCAGCTCCTGTTAAGCTTGAAGCAGTGGCAGAAATGATGGACCCCTTACATAAATTCAAAAGGAGACTGACTGCTATAAAGGGGACAACAATGCCCAGGAAAAAAATCTGACTCAGTTCTGGGAACTGTAGGATATGCTCTTATTCTTGCCTGAAGATGAAAATATTCATGAACAATAAAATGTAGGTTCATCATTACAAGGTCAAATTATACCCTTAATATGAGATTAAAAGTTTAATGTACCTTATGCACCTATTATTCTTAGTCTTATTTACAACGTATCATCTAAAACAACAAGAATCGTTGCTCCATCAAGTATTGAACAAAGAAAGTATCATATACCAATGTCGCAAAAGCTGCACAGTTAATAGTTACCAAGGCCACCAGAAGGTTGTCTTGTTCCATACACATCCACTTGTAATGTATATATTGGGAGAGAAACCCAAATTTCAATGCATAATTAATGTACTTCATTATGCAAAACTGAACACACAACCACTTCATTGTTATGGCTGTCCACCATGTCATTCCATCCTGCACACAGTGGGTGAAACGGTGAGTTCGAACTTACTTCTTGGTCACAGCACCATTCACTCTTAACCATAATGAATTTCAATGCATTCTGTTTCCTTCTTAATGGGCAGTTTCACCTGCCTGAGTACACTGACACAATACTTTTCACTAGCTGAATTATTATATCAGTCTGTGAAAAATCTTGCTTGCACATTCCCTAGACTGTTTCCTTTGTATTAGACAATTTTAACTGTATTGTCTGTGTCCAATTTACATAATGTCTTCTTCACTCTCAGCGCCGTCAATCTCACTGCTGGGTTTGGATGCCAGCATTCCTGCATAACTTTTGCCAATGTCCTCAATATCTGAAACAAAATGCCCAAACATTAACAAATTTCATACTCACAGTATGAGTAGAGAATATGACTCCTAGGTTCTGCCACCTTAAAAAAAAAGTGTTCCTTTGGTAGCAAATAATTATCACGGAGGAGACCAATGCCACAGAGAAGAAACTAAGAAAAGTGATATATGTATACATATATGAGAGCAGGAAAGGAATGACTGAAGAACATACAGAGAGGTAAGGAATAAGAAGAATTTTACAAGCTGGTATGTGTGCTGATAATGATCATGTATATGGAAAAAGGAAAAATGGCTTTCTGAACTAAACATATGGTTGATGAAGGCTTCACACTTGTTTTAAAAGGTCAAAATTGCTTCTCCTACCTCATCTGATTCCCATCTTGGGGGAACGTGTGGACGGATCCTTTTGATACACACTACTTCATGCATATCTTCAAAGGACGGATCACTGGGCACACAGTTGAAATATGGGAGCTGATAATCATCAGCATCACTAAGTTTGTTCCCTGTCACACACCGGCGGCCCATTTCCCAAAACACCAGGCCAAGAGAGTACATGTCAGCCATCTTGAATGACTCAAATGCAGATGTGTTTAGAGACTGATCTAGCACCTCAGGTGCCATGTACCGTCGTGTTCCAACACGTGTGTTGAAGGCAATGTCTATTTCATTGCTTTCACTGTAACAGACAAACAAGTGTGTCCAAAAGCAGTAACATAACTTTAACCCTTGAAAAGCTATGACTCACCTGAATTATATTTAAACATTCAGTTCATTCTGCCCAGTACATACACTGCACATGAGATTAAAATCAATCACTTAACAAGGTATATAGAAATAACTGCTGCTGGTTCTTAAAGACATACAAAACACAAAATGTGTGGGCATAACACTGAATTTTTTAATGCTAAATCTGATAGGACACATAATAACCACTGGGTTTAAAAGGACAATAAAACACTGCACATGCAAGAAAAAAAGAATCGAAACTGCATATTAATCAGCTTTCTAGGCTTATCAGCTGAGGTGCTGTTTCCTGATTACAAATGTTACAACTGCCTTAGCATTATGTTAGACTTACAATAACAAAGGCTTAAAATGAAAACATTAATTGGAAAAATCCACAATAGCCAACGCTTTGACCTGCTGAAGGCATCTACATCCTGGGAGGGAGATGTGAAAACTATACTTGCAATGGTGGAAATTATGTCTCACATGTGCAAATTAAACCTTAGGCGACTAATGTCATATATATATATGGAGCACCCATTCTTGATGTTTCTAGATCACACACAACGACGCAGCACAGTCGGTAGGACTCCTCTGGACGAGTGATCAGCTCGTCGCAG
>Ga0268261_10003196_pt1 | contig 11976 bp, 6 predicted proteins | sample TergutNc150P1_FD_190353 | JGI IMG/M metagenome (GOLD analysis project Ga0268261, IMG submission 190353) | Nasutitermes corniger P1 segment gut microbial community from laboratory colony in Florida, USA - Nc150 P1 (SPAdes) (version 2) | ecosystem: Host-associated > Arthropoda: Insects > Digestive... | reverse complement strand
ATATTTGTCTGTTGTGAGTGTCGTGTGTTGTCAGGTAGAGGTCTCTGCGACGAGCTGATCACTCGTCCAGAGGAGTCCTACCGACTGTGTTGCGTCGTTGTGTGTGATCTAGAAACATCAAGAATGGGTGCTCCATATATATATGACATTAGTCACCTAAGGGTTAAGATGGCTATTAAGGAGATAAGTCTGTGGTAGATGAACAGGCTCAGGATTTTGGTTAGATGTGTACTTTGATATTAATAATGGTGAATATTCATGTTCTACAATGTGAAAGTTAGTAAACAATATGTTTATGCTACAGTAACTACTTTTCCTCACCTTCATTTTTTTTCCTTTTTGCATGTTATGTCAGTTGAAACATCAAGATCTGTACATGTGCCATGCCTTTAATTGCATTGTAACGTTCATGTGTGGATGTTATGCAGTGTATGAATGTGTTGAACTTTCTTTGACATGGCCTTGGGAATGGGACTGTAGAGAGCAGTGGTCTGGTTTCTGTGGGAACAGTGATAATTGTGCTGGAGTCTCTGCCATTGTATTCAATGTTAAAAGCCACGCTTGAAGTTTTTTAGTGTCAAACTTCAACCTCTGTAACCCAGGGAAAATGAGTGTGGCAGTGAAACATTCAAATGGGAATAGGAAACCTCAGATTTACTTTAAATTAATTAAAATATAGATTCAACAAGGTGAGACCCTCAGCAGCAGTAGTTGGTGTTTAGAATGTATACATTTGGAGGGTGTCAGGCCAACAGTAATTTAGGTTGATAGTATTAAATGTTCTTTTGAAGTTATTGAGTGGACAGGATGAGAAGTAATTGTGTTCCTTACGGGAATCAATGACATAAACCCACAATAATCCATAAGGCTTCTACTGTACATTAGACCTTATGATACGCACATTACTGTACATTAGACCTTACAATACACACATTACTGTACATTAGACCTTACAATACACACATTACTGTACATTAGACCTTACAGTACACACATTACTGTACATTAGACCTTATGATACACATATGACTGTACATTAGACTTTACAATACACACATTACTGTACATTAGACCTTACGATACACACATTACTGTACATTAGACCTTACGATACACACATTACTCTACATTAGACTTTACAATACACACATGACTGTACCTTAGACCTTATGATACACACATTACTTTACGTTAGACCTTATGATACACACATTACTGTACATTAGACCTTACGATACACACATTAGTGTACATTAGACCTTACGATACACACATTACTGTACATTAGACCTTACGATACACACATTACTGTACATTAGACCTTACGATACACACATTACTGTACATCAGACCTTACGATACACACATTACTGTACGTTAGACTTTATGATACACACATTACTCTCATTGTCACTGTAGTCACTGCCACTACCTTCCCCATTGGTGCTTCATTATGATTAAGCTGGACTTAAGCACAGTGTGTATCCTGTGTTTTGTACAGTTTACACACATTTTCTCTCCCCAGAAGGACAGTGGTAAGAATACGAACCTGAGCCCTTCTTCCAGCAAGTATTGAAATTGAGGTTTATAAGGCTTGGAGCTTTACTTTCAGTCATTCAAACATATTCATGCCAAACTTTATGTTTTGTTGACTGTGCATTCCTGTATAATCTTGTAAATAAAGCCAACTTGGTGCACAATTTTTTTAATATGTTTATGTCTTTTATCTACATGTTTCGTGCGACTATGTGCCCATCATCAGGAGAAATAACTGTATCTATGTGACACTTGGTACTTGTCACTCTGTCTGGTATGCAGGGAGGAATGATTCATCTGTCTGGTATGCAGGGAGGAATGATTCATTCCACCCTGCATACCAGACAGTCATCCATACAGAGTGACAAGTACCAAGTGTTGCATAGATACAGTTATTTCTCCTGATGGTTGGCACATAGTTGCCTGAAACACATAGAGAAAAGAAATAAACATACTAAGAAAAATTGTGCACCAAGTTGGCTTTATTTGCAATATTCATGCCATTGTGCTAAGGCACAGGGATAACTTCACTTCTGCAGTAAATGCACGCAGTTTGTACAAGGGTAGGCACCTGTTATCACTGGTTTTATTAAGCATGTTAAATTTCCTTGGGGTGTTCTGATTATTGCATGCTATTGTCTTTGGTATGACTGCACTGGAAAGCACAGTATTGCATTAATTATGTCTACTTCATTTGGGTGTTACCTTGGGATCAAACTGGATAAAATTGACCAATTAGAAGTGTAATTTTAGGCCTTGGATAAAAAGTCATTACATCTTTATGAGTCCATCCATCATGTTTGAATTAAAGTTCATTTTAATATCTTTAAAATTACTTATGAGTGCAAACTGCCACTCCATTGTTAACAGGATTAGAGCATGTAGGCTTACATTTGAATATAGTTAGCAGGTTAAATTTTGATCATTGTTTTGCATTTTGAGGGTACAGTAATTCACTAATCACCCTTTCTAAACTGACATTTTTGTTTACATTTACTGGCTTTACAGGTGTATTAAATTTAGCCAAATTATGCAGAATGAAAGCCTTGTGCATGGATTGATTTGTTGTGGGATGAACCATTGTTCATTGATTTGGGGACAAAGGTTTTTGCAATTTTTCCCTTGTTTAATGCTGTTTTACCTTTCAAATTTGGTATAAAAATTTTCATGCAGTCAGTTTATTTATTGTTTTATAGTGTCTAGCTTACTGTGATTTAGTTCTGTATTATTGAATTTTGTTTTTTATTCTAACAACCCTGGGGATCAAGGGCTGGAGTGTCAAAGTGCTAGATAGGAAGTAATGGAGGAGCATGGTTGAAGTTTTCAAGTCCTGAACTGGGCTGTAGAACCAGAGAAGAGGATTATTATTCTGTTCAAGTAAAGTATTGCATGCTGGTTTGTTGCTGGCATCAGTGTTGTTGTTGTTGTTGTTGTTGTTGTTGTTGTTGTTGTCGTCGTCTTCTTCTTCTTCGTCGTCGTCGTTGTCATCATCATCATCATCATCATCATCATCATCATCATCATCATCACTATCACCATCATTGGTGTTGTCGTTGTTGTTGTTTTCTGTCATCCTCCTCCTCCTCCTCATCATCATCACCACCACCACCACCACCAATACCACACTAATTTAGAGTATGGTTTTGTTACACAGTGGTGAGCTGTTAACTGGATTAAGGATAAATTAGTGATTCAGTGTTAGCATACATGCTTCATATACAACATTGTACTGAATCTTCAGAGGTCCATTTGATGATGTTTTAAGATCAGATCTAAAATAAGTTTGGTTCTGGGCATAGTTGTGGAATAAGGTGTAATCTTATACTCCAAATCTAGAATTATTTTGGTTGTGCAGTACCCAGTTTTGGCATGAAATGTACTTTTATTTTTGCATCAAAATTAGAATTGTTGTTCATGTTCAGTTACTGAGTTTTAGCATGATGTGTGCCCTTATTGTTGAATCACATGTGGTATTAATAAGATTCTACAGTATATCATGTTTGACAGTTGTAACATAATACACATCCAACTGCTTAAAGTTATCATTTTAAAACTGTTAGTCCATATTTTGCTTAGTCCCTTTAATGACCAAAATGTGCTGTAATTTTATGTCTTTTTGTGCCCCAGTTTTAGACTGATTTATTATTACTACCATTGTAGGACAGTATGTGGAACATCCAACAGTGGAAGGAAGCAATTAATGACAATGATGGGAATTGAGGTGGAGATGGCAGGGGGGTCTTCTGCCTCCCTCCATAAAACAGACATAGGAAATTTTCTCAAGTTATAGGAGTTGCAGAGCAGAGAGTGTAGGTTTATGTACAGGTGAAGTTGTGCCTCGTGTGATCAGCTGACTTGGGATTGTGTTGTGATATAAATCCTCTGTGCTGTTGTTACCTTGTTATTTGACCTGATTTATAATTTCCTGGATAATTATGAAAAGGATTTGTAATATATTGTGATTCAGTTGCTGTGTGTATATGTTGCTGTCCTGGCACAACTGCTCTTAATAATATGAATTAACTTTGAAACTGGAAACTGAAAATATTTGTTGCTTCTGAGATATGTTTTAGAACAGGGCTATCACTTTATGAATTAAGTGCATCTCAGTACAAAATTGTTAGGATGGTGAAGGTAAAACCAGAGGGTGTAATTAATCAATAGCTGTGTGTTCTTACTGTTCATTTTGTAGAGTCACCAAACTTCATTCTCAGCTGTTGTATTCTAGTGTTAGGACTCTTAAACCATTAGGGTCAACATTAAATAAAAGAACATATTGTGGGATGGGAGGATAATATTATTGTGGATGTTCGGAAAACAGATTGTAAGGGTGGGTACAGAGGGAACTAGTTTGAAATCATGACAGGCTTTGATATTACTTGTCCTGGATATTCCACCAATTAATTATCTGAGTAAGTAGCTGCATTTGTTCTATGGAGGCCATTCTGTTTCATTAGCCAGTAATTTGAGGATAGGATTAGGCATTCATTTTCAACTACAAAATTTATAAAAGAAATATTGAAATACAAAGTTTGGGGTAACTCACACTAGATTTTTGGGTACTTGGTACCTGTACTTTGACAGTTAATATTCATTTATATTCTGTGTGTAGCCCTGGAATAATCAAACTTGTCTTGGTATTGTGGAAAATGTTGGTCTGCAAAGCAGTGAAATACAATCAGTTTCCATTCCCTATGTGATTTTGCTGCAGGTGTTCAAGTTGCATAAATGCTCTGTCAAAAATATTTAAAAGTTCTGCTTGTAAAGTTGCACCATTCTTAGCTTAATCTGCCATTTAAGGATGAGCAGGATTCTTGATTTCAAACTTTCGCTGTGTTCTGAATGTTGTATTCTTTCTTTTGGGTGATTCGTGGCGTCTGAATTTTACGTGCCGATGTTTTGGTACACTCTGTCCCGTCTTCATAGGCAGTGTAAGCTTACATGGCCTATGAAGATGGAACAGACAGAGTGTTCGGAAACGTTGGCACATAAAATTCGGACACTGGGGAATCACCCAAAAGAAAGACTGCAATAAGCAGGATTGTTAGATAATCGTTGTGTCTAGGTTAATTTGTCTGCCTCCACTCATTTTTAAACCAATGACTGATTTTCATGAAACTTGATATGAACATATGATGATGAGGACCACCACATATTCATAATTTTCAATTTATGATACATTTTTTACAATAGTAGCAGAAAAATAACAACAGTAATATGTAGCAGTAATTGCACTGTAAGATTTTAAATGTGTTGGTGGTGGAGGAATATTTGGAGTTGAACGAGTGGAAATGACTGAGTGATGGAGAAAAATACATACTTAGGAGCTTCCATAATTTTCAGTTTTCATCCAATGCTAGTAGGGTGATAAATTCAAGGAGGATGAGGTGGACAGGGTATGCGACACACACACACACACAGAATACATGGGAATTGCATCCAAAATTTTAGTCAAAATATGTGTGAAGGGAACAGACCAGTTGTGACTGGCACTTCTTATACAAAATTACCTGTCACTAACACGGAACAACAGAAGATTGACCCTTTGAAGACTTATGCTTTTCTAAATTAATCGTATAAAAATTCATTTCGTCCCTCACAAGGAACAGAGTCCATGTACATAACAAAAACCTGCCACTTGATGCTGTTTAGTGAAGCAATCACTGTTGTGAGCCTTGATGTTCGTGGATCCGTGCATCATAGTAAAATTCACAAAGAAAAATCCAACAAGATACAACAATGTATCAAAATTTTATTATTCCATATTTATATGAAGCTCAGCATGTTTTGGGCGACACACTGCCCATCATCAGGAGCCTAAAACTGCAGTGGCAACCTCTGGTTTTTCATATGTAACAGGTTGTCGGATGTGTAGTTCGTGGACGTTGTCAGGCACAGTGCCTGACAACATCCACCAACTACACGTCCGACAACCCGTTACATATAAAAAACCAGAGGCTGCCAGTACAGTTTTAGGCTCCTGATGACGGACTGTGTGTCGCCCGAAACATGTTAAGCTTCATATAAATATGGAATAATAAAATGTTGATACATTGTTGCATCTTGTTGGATTTTTCTTTGTGAACTGTTGTGAGAATCATATGAAAAACATAAATATATTTTGTGGCTAAATCAGGATACTTTTTGATGTTACTGCAGGTTACATATACAGTTACCACTGGGGTTTAGAGTGGTAAGCAAACTCTTATCAACATCAAGACAATACTAGTGTTGGAGACAGCTTGTTTCCTTTATGCTACGATGGACATCTGTCAGTATGGTGTGAAAAGTGTGAGAAGAAGTTTGATTGTGGGTTGACTAATGACATTTGTATACTGGAATGCCATTAAGTATGTCTTGTGAGGAAGACTGTCGTTGCTACTTGTGCCGAGAGTTGGTTGGTTTCCTTCCTAGCAAATCTGGTGCCATGTTATCACGCACAGATAACTTTATTCTAATGAGGCCAATCAGTGCTGAGAATATACTAGCACATACAGCAATGAAGCCACGAGCTGTCACTGGAAACAAACAAACCAAACCTGTTCAGAGGAAAGAGAGCCAACAGTCAAACATGCAGGGTGACAGGAGTTTTGCATTGAGGATTCCTGACATTAAGATGTCAGTCATTGGGTACTGGAAGAACAAGGATGTAGCAACAAAGAAGACAGAAGGTAAAGACAAAACAAATATATGTTGGAGCCCACTGTATAAATCTGATGGAAAGAAGAGTAACAACAAAATTCAGGGAAGTGAGGCAGCGAGGCTAGGAGTCAAGCTGTGGAAGTCAAGTGAGCTGTTGTGCAATATCAGTGGACAGAATGTAAGAATAGAAAACTCAAAGTTGGTAAATGATGTAACAACAATTGACGGTTGGGTTGCAGAAACTAGGGAAGAGTTAGCTGATGTGAAAAGTGGTAGAAAAGGAAGTGTGGTGGTTGTCATGACAAACAAGAAGGATCATTCTGCACAAACCCAGAAGACCTGTTGGGCCTCACAAGACAAGGTCAAGAGAAGCAGTATAGAAGAAGTGTGTGAGGTTGCAACTGAAGGGTATGAATTTATGTGGTATGTTGCATCTTTTCCTTCTTCCTGTCCCTTCGTCAGTGGTCATCACCAGATACGCTGCATAATATTGTTGTTTAATGTTGCCATTACAGGTGGAGCACTATAAAATCGTCACATGATGAAAACATATTGAAATCATTAAGTTTCTTGGGCCGCATTGATTATAATTCTAATTATTTGTGCACTGATTATTTATTGTCCTGAATCATCCAAGTAACATTGATTGAAATTGGGTGTGCACATTCGTCTGGAATGTATTGCCAGCACAATATTTGTTCGTGTCTACAAAACTGATTTTATCACCTCCAAGCACTGTAAGAATCTCAGATCTCAACAAGATCTTGTGATAACTCGTGAGGGTAACCTTCTTTATTGCATGTTTATACTAATATCTTCTTGGTGTCTTCTGCATTCTGTATGCTGTGGGGACACAAGGAATTACAGAAGGAAGCAAAGACCAAACTTGCTCCCATAGCATGCTATATCATAATATTAAAGCATTTTTATTGTCCATGCTTCAGGTTTTAGCCTTATATGAGTAATTTTGAGTGTATGGTAAATAGCCTAGGCTGTTACCATCCTACAATGTTTTGTTTCTTGTTATTATGGCTACATTTCTTGTGCAAAGAAAGATGGATGCTTATGCCTTCATATCCTGTAATTCTGTCATATATATTCAGACCTGGAAGTGGAAGCAGGGAGGTGGTGCCATCTGTTGGCTGTGGTGGATACCAGCAACCTCCTCACGCAACAGGGCCCAGTGACCTCACACAGGTGAGTGGTGATGGAGAACAATAAGTTGGTTACATTGCAGTAGCAAGGCATTTCCTCCAATTTTGTTCTTCCTTTTTTGCAAATGCCTGACTTTGAATGTCTATCCTGCAACACTTCCAATTCTAGTATCTCGATCGCATCACTCCATTACTGCATTGTATTCCCTCTCACATGATCCATCCAATATATCTTCACTGACCCACAGGTATTTTCCCTTCATATTCAGTTATATTCCTTTTAAAGAATTCAGTGGCTGGTGGCTGTCAGTTATGGTAATATGTTCAAACTTTCTTCCTTTTATCATATCTATCTCCTTCTCATTTTTAATTTGATCTCTTCTCACTGTTACATTACACTTTTCAGGAATTTTATCTTATCAACCTAAATTTACTTGTACCACATTGTATGAAGTTCTATATTTTGGCTGCATGTATTGATGGTGTTCAATTCGATTTCAAAACCTGGTGTGTGATGCTTGTAAAGCATATCTGTAACCAACAATGGCAAAGAACTCTGTTTTATGAGATTCCAGTTTATGACAGACACATTTTTAGCATATTTCCTATCACTGGATTGTTTCATGATGTATAAACTCAGTAATGCATTTTAATTTCATACATACCATGCACCATGTTCTACACTATTGCTTTTATTTACCGACTGTCGTGCTCTACACTATGTTTCTTCACTCACATATTAGTTCTTGCTCCCACACATATTGGTGTTTATTAACACCATCCTCAGTGAGCTTCAATCCAAATACAGTTCCTTCTCAGCACGTCACATGTTTATGTGCACTTATTAGCTGTATGTTAAAAATTTTACTTTTGTGAGGAAAATACAAATTTTAAGGTGCAGCTAATAAGTGTGTGTAAAAATTTGGTATGTTGTTAAGCAACCATAGTCGGATTGAAGCTCCCTGAAGATGGTGTTAATAAATACTGATGTATGTAGGAGCAAGAAATGATATGTGAGTGAAAAAAAAACACAGTGTAGAGCATGACAGTTGGTAAATTGAAGGATATTTAGTAATGCAAATTCTGACATGATGGATATTGCTAGTAAGCCAGAAAGAAATTGTAACTGGTGGCTTCAGTGCACTTGGAACTCATGGTGTCCTATATATTTTAGTACTAGGGAAATGATTTCCAACACACCAGTGTTTGATTAAATATGAAATATATATTCAAATAAATCAACCAACCAGATACATCAATCTCTCAGATTTATTGCTCGTCGTTTAGATACAGCTCAACATGTTTTGGGCATCCTCATGCCCATCACCAGGAGCTTATAAACTTCAGTAGCTACCTCCAGTTTACACATACTCCTCCAGTGGTAAGAACAAGTTATCTATGAATCCTCCATTCAATGTAATATGTTCTACGATAACTCGTTCACCGCTATCATGGAATTTTGTTCGTCACTTCGTAGCACTTGCCATAGAACCACCATTATAGACGGTGGACATGATGTACCAAGCAACTTCCATGGAAGTTGCTTGGTACGAAGTGATGAACAAAATTCCGTGATAGCAGTGGACGAGTTTTCATAGAACATATTACATTGAACGGAGGATTCATAGATAACGTGTTCTTACCACTGGAGGAGTACGTGTAAACTGGAGGTGGCTACTGCAGTTTATAAGCTTCTGATGATGGGCATGAGGATGCCCGAACCATGTTGAGCTGTATCTAAACAACGAGCAATAAATCTGAGAGATTGATGCATCTGGTTGGTTGACTTATTTGAATGTATGATGATGCGTGGACTTACAAACCCTAAATTTATAAAATATATAGTTTCCCTTTCTAGTTTTCTTTTGGTGCATTATTGAATCTATAGGAAAATAGTGTCAGATTTATGGCGTTATGATATTCACCTGGCTTCCCCAGGATGAACTGTGTTGTAAAAACTGGCAACAGTTGTGCTGGTATTTTGTTAACTTTAAATGCCTGTTACTGTTTTTGTTTAGTAAATCAGCTGCACCTCCACATTTAATTTCAGAACTTCGTATTGATGTGCTGTATGGTTGGCATCACAGCAGTTAGGGCTGTTAGTAACATGCAGTCAGTTGGTTTTAGAAAACCAGTTTTATTTTTAAGACACACTGGCAGTGAACTAGGTTTTTTGGGGTTCCCCTTATTTTCATCCTATCACTGTCACCATGGAACTAATTACTATGGATATTATATTTTAAACTGCACACTATTAAATCTCATATCTAGTCCCTACAGTCATGACATTCAGTTTTGTGTGTAGATTCAAATATTCTTTCTTGCCAGTGTAATTTATTTTAGCAAGCAGTTTGTTGAATTGTGTGAATAAAATACAGTAAAAGTCAGAGTTTCATACACAATTGACAGCAGGAAACTTATGGAATAGTTCATGTGTCTAGCCATGATGTTAAGTACAGGAATTCTGTGTTCCCATTCTGTCTACAGTGGACATCCACTCTGCAGTGTCAACCACAGTTGGGCCCCTTACGCTCTCCAGTCAACAAGGTCGCCAACGAAGAAAAGGCCTTCAGTGTCTGTACTAGTAAGAGTCCTGCTCCCCCTGTCTTGCTGCGAGGTTGCCCCACTCCTTCCAAACTGCATCCCCCTACCCCTCACAGCATTACCACTCCCTCTGTGAAAACTCCTGACAGTAGCATGGGAAGTGATCCTAGCTTGGAACAGCTGGTCCCTGAGAGGGACACAAATCCAGGCACCAGGCTTACTGTGGATATGTGCAGCAGCAATAGCACAGTACAGGAAAGCATTAGCAAGGCAGTGATACTGTCTCCAGAGAACCAGAGTAGTAATCTGAAGATGCAGCACAGGTGAGTTGTTACATTTTTTACCACCAATGTTTCTAGGACCCTAGGTTGGCCTGTGTAAGAAGTGGGTGGCCATATGATTTAGTTTGCCAAGAGGTGGATCTGTGTTGTGTGGATGTCTTTACAGTCTTGAAAATGGTTGGTTGCCAACCCCAGCAGATGAAGAGTTTTTTCAGTTGTATAAGAATATGTGTTGATGATTTGTTGATGTATGTGTATTGGATGTGGATAAAGCTGGATGGAGAAACAGCATGTGGCATTGTTGTGTGACCCCTGCAGTACACAGAGACAGGCTCGAGAATTGATCTCGGGCCCTGATCTGGCTATGCGGGCTCGACTATAGTCCTTTAACAGGACACAATCCAGGGTTGTTAAAGGCCTGCTTACAGGACATAACACCTTGAGGAGACAATTACATATCATGGGGTTATGTAATGACCCCATTTGTAGGAAATGGTGTACTGAGGAGGAAACCTCAGTCCACATTTTGTGTGAGTGTGAGGCTTTAACCTCACTCCAGCATGCATATGTGGGTTCCTTCTTTTTGGACCCAGAGGATATAAGGGAACTAGGCATGGGGGCCATCTGGAAGATTGCCAAGGGAACAGGGCTCCTATAGCCTAGTACAGAATATGGGGCACAGAAAGCCTGTCATTAAGGCCTAGGTGCATCGGGCCTGAAAGGCCTCAAACCCAATATTATTCTATTCTATTCAATTGGATGTGGATGCTAGTTGTAGAGTGATGATTCCTGTGATTTATATTGGTGTGCCAAAGTTCAGGGTGATGTTCTGTGCAGAATCTCACATAGTAATTCAGTGAAACACCAAATCGCTTCTGGGTAGAATCCATAATGATTCCTGTGATTTATATTGGTGTGCCAAAGTTCAGGGTGATGTTCTGTGCAGAATCTCACAGAGTAATTCAGTGAAGCACCAAATCGATTCTGGGTAGAATCCATAATGATTCCTGTGATTTATATTGGTGTGCCAAAGTTCAAGGTGATGTTCTGTACAGAATCTCACAGAGTAATTCAGTGAAGCATCAAATCGATTCTGGGTAGAATCCATAATGATTCCTGTGATTTATATTGGTGTGCCAAAGTTCAGGGTGATGTTCTGTGCAGAATCTCACAGAGTAATTCAGTGAAGCACCAAATCGATTCTGGGTAGAATCCATAATGATTCCTGTGATTTATATTGGTGTGCCAAAGTTCAGGGTGATGTTCTGTGCAGAATCTCACAGAGTAATTCAGTGAAGCACCAAATCGATTCTGGGTAG
>Ga0268261_10003195_pt1 | contig 11977 bp, 11 predicted proteins | sample TergutNc150P1_FD_190353 | JGI IMG/M metagenome (GOLD analysis project Ga0268261, IMG submission 190353) | Nasutitermes corniger P1 segment gut microbial community from laboratory colony in Florida, USA - Nc150 P1 (SPAdes) (version 2) | ecosystem: Host-associated > Arthropoda: Insects >... | reverse complement strand
GGGGGGGGCAAAAGTTGCTGCAGGTCAGTAGCATGTGTTTCAACAGTGTTTTTGGTATCACTCTTATAAAAACCAGCCACATGCCACATGGTGTAATAATCTGATTCCTATTTAATAAGAATACATACCTACAGTAGCCCATACAAAAACAATACCAGTTTTTATATATTCTCTGTACCCATAACCAGCTGACAGCATGTGTAGCCATGAAACTGAGGAGTGCACATGTTTTAATTTCATTTGGATCTTAATAATTTTATAGAAAAGTGATCACATAAAGATCTGTAATAAAACCACTCTCAGACAATGCATACTGAATGATACATTTATCATTCCTGCATATGAGTTATGTCCCAATCTTTTTTAAGTTAAGATGCTTTAAATTCATTAAATATCTTTCAACAAAATATCAGGAGTCTAAGAAACAAAAGCAGCGAAATAAATGCTTTTGAAATGGTACAAACTCCTGCTTTTTGTGTAAGAAAATGCAACTACAAGAGCTACTTCATCTCTCATTACCTAGTAATACATTTGCATCTAGTTCCTGCTATGGAACTTACAGATGGAACTGTGTATATTTTAGGTAGGAAATAATGAACTTCACAACAAAACTGATATAATGTTTGTTAACATAGCTCTAATAAGTCTTTCCTTTCATGAAACAAAATTAAAATTAACCTAATTTTCCATTAATTGAGTTGTGTTAGACTATATATTTTGCAATTTATATACCTACATTACTGTTAATATTAACCATTTCATATATTTTCTTACCATGTAAATTCCAACAATCAAACCAAACAGGCCAATAGCACTACCAAAAATTTCTACAATCAGGATCTTCACAAACAGTGCAGAATCAGCAGCATCAGCAAGTGCTGCACCAGAACCTGAAATGAATGATATTAAGGATATTAAATTATTCTCTTTAAAAACCTAATCAAACTAAAAATTCAAAAGTAAATATAAAATACACGAACCTACAATTCCCACAGCTATGCCACAGAAAAGGTTCACAAGTCCTACACTTACACCTGCACCAAACATCAAGTAACCAGACAACCAGTTCTGATTGCGAACATCAGGATATTCCATAGCTCTTGAATATGTAAATGGCTGAAAAGAAACATTAAATTTTTATAGTATCTTGATGTCTGTCAAGCTTAAAGTTAGTACCAAACCATGCACCATGGTTAATTCCTTCAACAGTTGGTCAAACTTGAGAACTGTGCTCTTCTGTGAGTAGTGGAAATTACCACTACTTGCTGCGTAATAAGCCAGAAGAGTGCAGTTCTCAGCTACTTTGCAGTGGAAGCCTCAAATCATGTTGGTCACACTTTATCAACATTTACTTGTTTCCTCATTTTACTTATGTTCTCAATATAAAGTTTGTCAACTGTAAACTATGAGTACCTGGTGCAAGCATTTTTGTCAACTCCTTGAACACTTGGTCATAAATTTAATATTCATGGATCCGTGCATCGTAGTATGATTCAGTAGAAATAACCAACAAGATGCAACCTTGTAACAGAATTTATTATTCCACCGTTCATAAAGGCTCAACACGTTTCGAGCGGTATACCGCTCATCATCAGGAGCTCTAGCTGTATTTTCAGCCTCTGGTTTACATACACATGTGGTGACTGGCCGTAGTCAAGTCTGAGTGGGAACTGGCCAGTTTTCAATAATAAGATAATTTTACACCATTCTTAACATCAGAATATTATTTAGTATAATACCTCAAGCATTCCTGACAGAACGATGGCAGTGATAAGACCATAAATTGCTACTGCTTCACAGAAAATAACAGATATCAAATTTTTCGTTTTTATACGTGGTGCTTTCACACCTCCTCCAACAATGCTCACACCTGTTGTGTGGATGCCTCTGAAAAATGAGGAAAAGGAATATAGTAACAATATATTCATCCCTATATTAAATAAACTATTCATCCCTATATTAAATAAACTAACTCATTATGAAGATAAAACTTACAAAGCAGCACCAACTACAGACAGTGCTACAGAAAGGCCTATCCCAACTGTTGCCCACATATAAGGACTGGTATTTTCCAGAAACCTGAAAAACAGTAACCCATGTGACAGAAAATGGCTCATCCTAAGCATGCAATTACTGGATCAATAATCATATTTACTAGTGAAATTAAATTCCATAAAATATTTTACATTTTTATACAACTCAGTATGTTTTTAATGTTTAATTCAAAATTTCCTGAAAACCATTCAAATCTTTTAGAATTTATATATGTAATTACATCCTCCAGTGTGAACTACAGTTTCAAACTTACATGTTGATCAGCACTGACAGATTAAATTAGGTACACAAAGTATTCATGCCTTTAGTAGGTACATATTCCAAGAAAACTGTGTAGGCAGTGTTCATTATTCACTGCAAAACTGTTACCAGCATTAAAAGAAAAAAGATTACTTCTCAGTATGCTGAACCATTGAGGTTACAATGACAATGTTTGCCTTGGAGCTTTATTATATTTCTTGGTAGCTAAACTTACCAGCCAAGACTAACACGCTCTCCTTTCCCAGTAAGGACATAATAGAGAACTGTAACAAAGTATAGCTCTTTTATATTACTTGTAATAAAAATTTTGGGTGTTAAAAAATAAAGGCTAACACTCAGCTGTGTAATCTTTCTAGTACTGGAAATATACATTATATTTTAATTTAAATTACTGTTCTGTGTGACATCCAACAGTTTCATAGATGGTACCAACATTTGAGAAATGTACTGCTCCCACCTACAGCGCTGAAACTAAAGATCAAACCAGTATGTTCCTCAAAAATGCTGATACTCATCTACAAAAATACAGGGAACCACCTCCATAAGACTGTAATCTTAAGGTACTACCATGCATCTCAAATTTCATATAATACTTTAATCTATACAATACTTTATCACTGTCCATTATAAATTTAACAGTAACTCCTAATGTCATTTCAAATCCTACAATTACAACTTTCATGAATGGAAAATTCTGATCAGCAAACACATATATCAGCATATATGTCTATCATACCAGATTCTTATAAAACAATAACACTGTCAATCATGGTGACAACAAACTATTGGCCTTCTATGATTTTTTTCACTTCAACCACTCTCCTCCTATCACAAAACCCATTCTCCCAACCACTTGTAACAGGCAGACATACTCTTGTCACAGAGGGTGCCACAAGACTGACAGACAGCAGTATTCAATTCTAAGACTAAGACCTCGTCATGAACCCTAAGACACACCCCACATGCAGACTAAATGACTGACTGACCATCGAGCATAATGTAACTCTGCAACTCTGTTCAACTTGCAGCCAATTGTCCCATACACTTATTCTTCTCAGACCACCCTAAAAACAGCGGTAAAGTGATCCCCCCAAAAGTCAAGAACAAATTACCAATCAACAGTATCATAATACCCCAACAAACCGCCATATTCACATAGAAACAGGCTATAACGGCAAGTTCAGCAACTGGCCTACATTATAATCGTAAGGCAAAATAATCTTCCTGTACTGAAATTACCATAGTCTGATTCGCTAGATATGAGCTAACAACACTGCAATAACGAATTAAACATAATTCTAAGGAGATCATGACCCACCCCCTCGAGTTAAGACTTTAGCAAAAGGAACATATTTTTATCATTGTAACATAATAAATTTACAAACATCCGTGGTAACATCCACACAAATGTCTCAAAAATGGCATCGATTCTGTCATACTGATGACAGGAATAATTTTTATTTCTGTGCAAGAATAATTAGGTGTATCCCTACGGAATCGTGAAAATTTTCACAAATGCAACCACACACTTACTTATTACTGTTAATGCAATTGACGCAGTTCCGATGAACGTACATGCAACACGTGTGCGTAACATAATATACTTGTACAAAAACAAATTTCTTGCTTTCAAAACCTGACTTCTCTAATACCTGACCGCAATCATGTGACGTACGATGGCGCACTGATCACGCTGCGAAATACTAACAAGAGAAGTACCAATAGCGCAACATACGGTGGATTTTAAACTGCTTTTAGAAATGGTTTTTATTTATTGTTGATTTAAAATAAAGTAGCCATTTGTGTTAAGAGGGTTTATATTGTAAACAAAATTCCCTTCTTTCTGCATACAAATCTCTGTAATCTCTACCACTCACAAGACAACCAAATTTGATGGGAGTAATTGGCTGTAATCTATGCCACACAAGCGGTTTGATGCTCTGTGGCTGTATCCTACGGGACCACAGATTACTACTTACAGGACGGCACTTGTCCACAGATTATCTGGCTGGATCACAATATAATACCAGAAATTTCGTTCCAAGGTCGTCCGCGAGTACAGGTCACGGATGAGGGATATGGACATGTCTATGGGTCTACACGCATGTGATGCTTGTGACGTCATCAATTTCAGGTGCTCGAATCCTCGGATGTGAACGGTGTCGATTTGTGTTCGTTTCTGAGGTGGTATTCAAGCGATTGGATTTGTGAGAGAGTAGAAATCTGTGTCTTGAAATTGAGAATGGGCGTTATTCGAAAAAGCGATCCAAAGTTGGGAATATATGCTTCATCAGAAGAATCTCTTCAGTAAGATTCACATTTTGCGATATTACTGAAGTTATTTAAATGACATAGGTTTTGCTTCTAGGTTCGGTGAATCGGAGTTTTCTTTGGAGTTATGTATGCTGTATGTCCGAAGGTCGTGGTTGACTGAGTGCTGCAACCGTACCGTTTGTCCTGTAAGGTTAAGCGATTCGTATGTGTAAATAAATTGTCAGGTACCAAAATAACGAAAGACTACATAACACCGGCATAGATTTGACACATTACCGCCTTTTCTGTGGATTGCATAATTGTACTATTAATTGTTCTGTCAGCCACTGCAGGGGCAATGTGACCGGTTCCCAAGAAAGTAACGAACTAATAACAATAGGTACTTAAGGTATAAAATGTTTGAAGTTCCAGCATTGAAGATTTACATCGTACTCTTACGGCATATGCGAGTTCTTCACTTTTAGTCTCCATATTTGTAGACCATTAATGTAATTATACATTAACTTCTAGTGGAGATGTGGATAAGATGCAGGGGCGCCTTTCGGTTTTTGCATACCTTCACAATATATATTGTGGGTTGTAATGCCATATAGTTTTGTAACTAATTACAGGTATTTTGGAGGAACAAACTACTGTGTCATGAAAGATGGGGAAGATGGGGAGGTAACAGGTACTTCCAAATGTTGACAGCATCCCACAGATAAATGTTGTCATAGCCCAGAGCCCTCTGCTTGTTTTGTTCTATTCCTAACAGTAAATAAAAAATAAACTGGAAGACCACTAGTGTAAATGAAATTTGTGTATGATCTAGGAGGTCCTTCTGTACCTTATTATGTCTTCACTGGAAAAAATGTGTATGGCAATTGTATAAGTATGTGGTTTACATACACAAAGGCTAGAACTGTGTATGTTGCATGTGGTGTGTGTTGTATTTGCTGTTTTGAGTGAACACGTAAGTGGCAAGCATACAGTTTTTATCAGTTTGGTTGGTGTGGAGGGTTATGTGTGGGATAGTGAAGTGAATTCTATGGAATGTACCAAGGTTGATCAGAAACTTCTGAACAGTGCTTTTTTTTTTCAGTGTTAACAGGATTTACTTGGTATTCTGTGCTGTCACCTTGTAACATGATACATTTAAGTCGAGGAATTATGCCATGGTTGGAGCATTTGCTAACATCCCCTGTTTGGAACTCTGCAAGTGTACCCTGTGATTATTCTTGAATCCTGCTGACATGAAATCTCCATATTTTTCTTGCCAATTTGAGTTTTAGAAAAAGAAAAGTCAAAGTGTGAAGGGTGGGGGAAATTAGTCATGCCATTATTGACCAGAAATATTCGCACGAGAGTATTGTGGTGGAGAAACTATTGTCCAGTGTGTCACATTTCAGGTTTTCTTTAAACACATCTGTGCAGAAGTCTTCATTCACAGTTTGTTTCTGTGGTATGAAATCATGATGCACAAATTCATGCATTAAAAAAAAATCAGCAGTTACTTCACACTGCAACAAACTTTACCAGCAATATTTGGACACAGAGATCATGGACTGTTGCATTGAGAGATGTGTTGCAATGGTGTCATTTGGTGGGCAGTCCAGAAACTTTCCGACCACACATTGTGTGCCATAATAAGGAATCTGCAAACTACATATCTCATTTTCTTAGTGTTTAATATCTTTTCCTATTTATTATGTACATGTTTTTTATTTAGATCATTCAGAGAGAATTTTTGTGTACTGATACCAGGACAAATAAGACGTCATAAGGGTTCATTTACTCTTCGTCTTCAATGAGTAAGTTTGTAATTAATACTATGAATATAAAATAATATTGGTTAGGAAAATTGGATTTTTTTTTACATGTATTTAAAGGTACAAGAGTAAATGAAGTGTACACTTACATGTTATTTGTGGCTATTGGAAATATTAATATTATGGTAAAACATCCAAATTCTTTAAAAAATTTTCATGTTCTTATATGAAGTTTGTTGTATGGCGTGTGGGGGTCAGCTGAAGAATCACACCTCACGTCAGATCATTTATTTTGGCCACTGAAGCAATATTTTGGAGGTTGCCTGTTCCACAGAAGTAAAGTTTAAATTCTGCTTGTCCATGGTTGCAGATGCAAGAGCCCAATTTCTACTGCAGGGAGATTTTTAAACTCATGGCATCCTGGTACAAGTGCATCTATGTACTTGGGAATTATATTGATAAGTAATTATGCTTAAGTGGAATAAGTGAGCTGTATTTCACATTGTAATGTCATCACATTTAATTTTTTGACTTAGGGAATATTTCTTATTGAATATCTCACATAATTGTAATTGTTTACTTTTATTTTTTCATTATCCAGGTAATGATAAATCTGAAACCCTTCAGAACTGGACCCATGTTTATGTGACATTTCTGATGTGGATTGACTTCAGGATTAAGCTCCTGATGTTAAGACATCAAATCATGAATGATTCCATTTCCTGCATATGTATCAGATAATATTCATTTAGTGAATCCTGATCATTGTTTTGGATCAGGTACAGGTACAGTAAACACATGGCACTTAAAACAAATATGACTTTGTAATACATTGTATTGTAATGAAAAGGTTGGGTGTGGCACTGGGCCACAACATGGCAGGTTCCGGGCTTGATTCCCATTTGGGCCCCTGGAAATTTTTCAGGTGACAATCCCTCTGTCCTCATTCAGTAGCCCTGGGGTCCACTTGGCTTCTAACAGATGTGAGTACCAAGGAGTTTTTTTTGGGGTGAAGAGTGGCCAGTGTGTAGGGCTGACAACTCTGACATCCTAGTTGTGCAAAATGTCAGAGTAAGATTGGAAGCCTAACCTTCCATCTTCCCTCTGAGTGTCCAGGCTGGTTACAGAAAAGCTTCCAAAATCAAGAATACACAAGAAAAATTTACTTTTCAGGAAAAATATTGCATCTATACCATAGTAACATTTTATATGATTATAAAACCAATGTGAGGAGCTCTCTTGTTTCTGCTTAGCTGTATTTCATCCACATGGTTCCCTAAAGAAAGCTTGCTGTGAGGATGAAACATACAGTATTCTCCTTTTGTCTCTGTGAACTTGTTGTTGTCAGCAACTTATTTTTACAGTATTCCTGATTCAAGTGATGATGATCGTGCGGGATCATCACATGACGATGATCTTCTAACTTCAGTTAACCATGCCCCAAGGCGACTTCGTAGTAGAATACCGTCAGTACCAATGTCATTCAGCACCCAGAGAAAGCATTTGGGCAAGAAGAGATCTCGTCGTTATGACAATGGTTCGAAAGTAGTTGAAGGAAAATACAGTATTTACAGTATTTTAGATACTTAAGTATATTAATCGTGTATAATGAAATAAAAAGTAAACTTATTGAAATTTGAAAAAGTGTTTATTCCTGATATTTGAGATGGTTTTGACATTCCATTCTAAGAAAGACCAAATTTTGGCATGTTGATGGTTCACGGTAAATGTAGATTCTTACTTTTATGATGTAGAAGGATAGAACTGCATTATAATGGGACTTTACTCTACATTCCATCAAGTGCTGTATGTTGAGGACAGAGTTCATTTTGTCATCTGAGTAATACAAAAACCTGACTGTAATAATATTTCTGTCAATTGCCTATCCTCACTATGATGAGACTTGATATTGGATTTGAAATATTAGTATGTTTCTACCAAACTATGCATCATCCCAGAAGGTTGATGCAAGTTCTTCTTGGTGTGTGTATGCTTTCAGTGAACCAGCTCATGACATTGCTGGAAGAAGAAGAACTTGGTGAAGTGTCTATCCATGATCTAGTCCAAAATTCAAATGATGCTTTTCAAAGATTGTTGCAGGATAGGGACTGTTCAGAGGTTGGTTTATGTGTTTAATAAATTGTATGAATATTTTGCAGTACTGTAATTTCTGCATGGTACTGTATTAAACATTATGAGCAAGTGTATCATGGTTGAGCAATTTTCTTTTTGTATTTTTGTTTCTGATAATACACACTAAAAAGAGCATCACCGAAGTGGGTCATTTGTTATGGGTGAATTTTTTCTTCAGACATTGTTGATTCTCTACTAAAAAAATGCACACATCATTTTGGGTTGTGTTTTCTGTAGGTGGAAGAAAATGTTACATACTAACCACACCAGTTAAGTAGATGTTTTTTATACCTAGTCATTTGCTAATGATCTGATACTGGATTTTTGCCCTGGTACTGATAGACCACAGGCCTGTTAATGACACAAAGGATGTAAGGGGTAAGACTGTTTCTTACAGCCTCCTCTTTAATGGGCTAATTCACTACATGTCACTGTATACAGATTTACATTACTATATTGATACTGATGTGTGCTGACTTCTTGTTTATGCAGATAACAGTTTGCTGACTGATTTTCGGGAATCGGTACTTGCTAACAAACACAGAACCCTCCGTGGTTGAAAAATGAATAATTGACTGACTATGTGGAGAAGAGCCCTTCTTGAGAAGCTCATTGTCTTTCAGTTTGTCTAGAAATTGCCATTATTTTATGGAACTGAAAGGTTTATTACCATCTTCACAAGAGCCACCCCACCCCCCACTTGTCCGTCTCTTGAATGAGAGGAATTCATTCCTCATCCCTCCATCCTATTTCTTCAAGGTCCATTTTAATATTATCCACCAATTTATGCATAGGTTTCATAAGTGGTCTGTTTCCTTCAAGTTTCCCCTACTGAAACACTTCATGCATTTCTAGCTTGCATATGCCACATCATATGACCATTGCAAACTTCTTGGATTGTTCACCCTAATATTGGTCAGGAATACAAATTATAAAGTTTCTCAGTTTGCATTTTCATTCATATTCTTCTTATTTTTTTTTCTCTAACAGGCACAGATATCTTCCGCCGCACCCCATTTCTGATACGGAATTTCTTTGTTGAAATTAAAAAGGCAGACTCAAGTCAATGGAAAAACAGTTCATTCTGATGTTAAAACTATTTATATTGATAACTTTGCAGCCACTTTATTTGGAAGTAAAATATGTACTGGCTAATGAAGTATCATAACAGTACAACTTGATGTTCTTGGATCCGTGCATCATAGTATAATTCACAAAGCAAATCCAACATGATGCAACAGCGTATCAAAATTTCATTTCTTATGTATACGAAGTTCAACATGTTTCGGGCGACACACCGCCCATCATCAGGAGCCTAAAACTGCACTAGCAGCCTCTGGTTTTGCATACGTGGAGGGTTGTTGGACGCGTAGTTGCTGGACGCTGACAGCGTCCAGCAACTTCATGTCCAACAACTCCACGTATGCAAAACCAGAGGCTGCTAGTGCAGTTTTAGGCTCCTGATGATGGGCGGTGTGTCGCCCGAAACATGTTGAACTTTGTATAAATAAGAAATTAAATTTTGATACGCTGTTGCATCTTGTTGGATTTGCTTTGTAAATTATAACAGTACAAGTTTCGGCTGCAAGTCCTGGTGCCTTGGTCTCAAACTTTTCATACAACATCATAACAAATATTTGTATGCCTGTGTGTGAATGAAACTGTGACATTGAATTTCAGAAAGCTGGCAGAAGAAGATAGCAGCAGTTTTTCCCTTTTTCAGGCCTGGGATAACTTCATTCACAGTAGTGAAGAAGCACAATTGATGGTTACTTCAAGTAATGGTTTCCGTGAAAGGTCTAGGGAGAAACTGGTATTCCTTCCTTCTAATGTGCCGATGACTGGAGAAGAAGCTTTCAGAAACATCAAAACTGGTCTCCGTAATGTCTTGAAAAAGAATCGTGTACCATTGGTAAGACATATTCATGGTAATGGAATGTACAGAGGATTCCAGCACATTCTGTCACTTTTTATTTTATTTTATTTTTTTATTTGTTTTTATTTTAAGTAAGAATTATGGAGTTAGAAATGAGTATATAAAAATTTGTTTCATTTTGTCTCTTGAAGCTGCAAGGTACTCTGTTGTATAACACAGAATACTTTTTGTTAAATTATGTGATTTATCAACGGCAAAATGAAACTGAAAATATTCGTGAAGTTTGCTGCTATTTGTCATGCAAGGGGAGCAATGTAAAACAGTGTGTTTTCTTTTTATTTGCCATGTGAGTTGTTTCTGTTTTGTATGATTTGTTTGTGAAAACCAGTCATACAGAAAACATGCTGAATATTTGAACTCTGGGAAATTTCATACAACTACGGTAAGCTGAAGGAATCAGGTGGCAGTAGTGGGGTTAATGTAGAATCCAGCATATTTATGAAAACAGGCATGTGTGAAGTAGGTTTTCATCACTGCACGTGATTGTGTAAGGTTACAGGCATTTTAAGATTTAGAAGATGATTTGGTGGTTTTCCGTAACGAAGAAGTGAGCATGCTGGATGTGGGTTATTTGGTGGATGTTTGAAAGATTTTGAAAATGTTGGGGAAGAAACCCTTATTCAAGGGTTGCAAAGTGATGCATGTGATCCAGGTTTTAACACATTACTGAGGAAGACATTGTCAGTGCTAATGGTCGAGAATGGAGAAGAGGGAATAGTGAGGGTGTCAGTCATGCTGCGTTACTTCGATCTGTTAATGCTTTTGTACAGTACTTGGTTCATTCATTCGGGGTGTGAATGTTATGTGACATTACAAGTGGAAGACAAATTTGTAGTCCGAGGAAAAGTTGAAATTACTGAGAAACAGACGTTTCAGAATATTTCTTAAAATAAATACTGTAAAATTAATGTAGGTTTAAGAATTTGTTATTAGATAAAATAACTTTTATTACCCTGTCTGTTATTATTTGTGCATTTTTCCCTTTTTTGGGACAGGCAATGAGTAATATTCTGTATATATGAACATGTATGGTTAAAAATGTTTTGATTTGTGGTCAGTTTTAACAGTAACATTTCACTGGATATTGTTCTAGGGTATGCTGGAGTTTTTGGAAAATCAGGTAGTAGACTTCTTTTCAAAAATGCCATGTGGTACATACACTTCATCATCTCTATCCAGTTATGAGAGGCTGCTGTTACATGCAGTATCCCAGTACCATTGCCTTATTTCACGCAGTAAGTTTAGTATGTGTCTGTTATTTTATAGTGTTGGTTTACAAACTCGTAACATTTTGGTTTTTTTTTTTTGGGTGATTCATGGCCGTACTTTAGTAATACATCCTGCTGTGTGATATGAAAAGTACCATTAGCGCGGACTGTTAGATCACAACTGAATGTAGGTGGAGAACAATGTGATGGAGTAAAGGACAATGTGGAAAAAGTAGTTTGTCAGATAATCATGAGACATGCATTTTCCTTAACCCTTAGACGCCGAATTAAATCCCATCTGCTATTTGCTGGCATTATTAGGAGCTCACCATTTTCTCTACGTTAGCAGGATAAGGGTTAAA
>Ga0268261_10003194_pt1 | contig 11978 bp, 7 predicted proteins | sample TergutNc150P1_FD_190353 | JGI IMG/M metagenome (GOLD analysis project Ga0268261, IMG submission 190353) | Nasutitermes corniger P1 segment gut microbial community from laboratory colony in Florida, USA - Nc150 P1 (SPAdes) (version 2) | ecosystem: Host-associated > Arthropoda: Insects > Digestive... | reverse complement strand
CTGAATGAAGCCACCCTATTGTGTGTAAAACACGCTCAAAATAACAACTTCAGGAAGGAGAAAACAGACCTAATGAAAAAAGGACTACTTTCAGTTAAGAGCTCGTTGCTATCATTAAACCCCTTTCGTGACGGAAAACAATGCCTTAGGGTGGGCGGAAGATTACAAAACTCCGAGTTGAGCTTCGATCAACAACACCCATTGATTTTGCCTAAGGGACATCACATTACAACCTTGATCATTAAAGACACTCACAACAAGAATTTTCATACAAGGGGTCAACTACTACTCTCTTTACTTCGACAACAATTTTGGATTCCTGATGGTAGGAATGTAGCGAGGAAGGTAATTCACAAATTCTTGACCTGCTTTCGACTTAAAGCCATTACAGCCACACAACTGATGGGTCAGCTACCTCAAGAAAGGGTTAAGCCTACTAGACCATTTACTAATTCAGGAGTAGACTATGCTGGACCCTTTTATATAAAACAAGGAGGACAACGCAGCAAAACAACAGTAAAAAGCTACATTGCTCTTTTTATATGCCTGTCTACAAAAATCATTCACCTTGAATTAGTACCGGGCTTATCTACTGAAGCGTATGTTAAAGGCCTTAGACACTTTATAGCCAGAAAAGGGATATGTAACAATATCTACAGTGATAATGGCACTAATTTTGTTGGGGCTGAGAAGGAAATAAAGAAACGTATACTCAAGAAGGAATCTGTTGAAAGCATTTCCAACTATGCTAGTCAACAAGGAATCAATTTTCATCTTGTGCCCCCTGGTTCCCCTCACATGGGTGGTCTCTGGGAAGCAGGAGTGAAATCGATGAAATATCATCTTCGTCGAGTTGTAGGAAAGGCGACACTTACATTTGTAGAGTTTTATACCCTACTCTGTCAGGTGGAGGCTATATTAAATTCAAGACATATATGTTCTTTGTCCAGTAACCCTGAACACCTTCAAGTATTGACTCCTGGCCACTTCCTTATTGGTACCTCATTATTGGCTCTCCCAGATCATAATTTACTAGATGTGTCCTCAAATCGCTTGTCAAAATAGTTGTGTGTTCAGCAGATGACTCAACGATTGTGGAGACACTGGTCCCATGACTGTCTTTATCAACTCCAACAGAGAAATAAATGGAGAAATATTCAGCCAAATATTAAAACTGGTGAACTAGTGCTTGTGAAAGAAGACAATTTACTCCACTTGTATGGAAAAAGGCAGTGATTAATGACATTCATACTGGAGAGGATGGTTTGACTAGAGTTGTAACACTCAGAACTGCAACAGGAATTCTCAAACGTCCCATTACTAAGATTTGTTTGTTACCTAAGGCTGAGTGAATGATGCACATTAGAGTAATACTATTGTTTACTTGTATGTTTGAATTTTTTTTTTACTTAACTAGCTACTGGGTGATGAGAGACATAATGTGAAGGATTTAAATTACTTATTTAGGAATAATTAAACTTAGTTTACTTAGGTGGGCGGTATGTTCTGACTAAAGATTGTGTAGAGAAATTTCTGTATACAGCTTATACTATTTTTTTGTGTTATGTTGGTAAGTTTGGATGAAGAATTATTAAAGTTCAAGATGGCATAACTAAACATATTGTGTCGCAGTATTGTATAATTATGTATAATTGCATATAATTATATAATTGTATATTATGTATAATTGTATAATTATGCTCAGTTATTAATAATTAGCACTGATTTTTTTCCATGTGCCTATAGAAAAATACAAAAACAGTCATAAAAATTAGTAAGTACACATCTGACTTTATTAATAAATTAAGCTACGAATCAAGGGATACTATCTTTAACAGTGATGATATCAGTGCTATGTTTAATTCTTTTTTAAATACATATTTAATGACTTTCTAATCCAGCTTCCCCCTAAAAAGAGTAATAACAAGGAATGAAAGTGATTATAATAACAATTCGATCACTTTAGCCATCAAAATATCATGTACACATAAAAGGGAAATTTTATTTAACATATAGGAGTAGTAATAATATGGAATTAAAAGAACACTATGAGGTGTACTGTAAAATTTTATCTAATGTAATTAAGAAGGCAAAATGATATATTCTGATTAAAAAAATTCAAAATCACATAATAAATGTAAACCACTTGGGACATCATTAAGGAGCTATCTAGTAAACAATATTCTCAAACAGATATAGAATAACTAATGATAGTAAATTTTTAAAAGATAACGAGTTGTAACAGAGGCCTTCAACAACTACTTTTTGTCTATAATTGATAAAACAAGAAAAATTAATGTAAATTCCATGATTAATAAAAAAATCTTTCTACTTTACATTATTATCTATAACAAAGTTATGCCAATCCCTCCTCATCCTTGATTATTAAAAGTATTTCAACCAAAGAATTTACTTATATAATTCAATCATTAAAGCAAAAAATTCTCATGGTTGTGATGAGATTTCTACTAAAGTATTAAAAATTAGTGCCGCTTACATATGTTTGCCATTAACTTACTATCTGTAATAAGCGTATCTCACAATGAATTTTCCCTGATCGTTTGAAGCTCTCAAATATGAAACCTATATACAAGAAAGGAGATAGAATGAATCCAACAAATTATAGACCTAGATCCCTATTGACTTCTTTCTCGAAGGTTCTTGAAAAGGCTTTGTATATTAGACTAACTGAACATTTTAGTAGTATTAAGTTACTAGTGGGAAATCAGTCTGGTTTCAGGAAAGACATAGCAACTGAATATGCTATTTTTAAAGTAACAAATGAGATTTTAAATGCTTTAAACAAAACAATGGCTGGTAGTAAATTCTGCGATCTGGAGAAAGCTTTGGACTCTGTTAATGATGATACATTACTGTCTAAATTATCTCATTATTGAATAAGGGGTAAGGCCAAAATATTACTCGAATTTTATCTTCAGAATAGATATCAAAGAGTTCAAACCATCAACTTATATCTAAATTCAAACACACTCCAAGAATGGACCAAAATTAGATATGGGGTGCCACTGGGTTCAATCTTTGTCCCGTTGTTATTTCTAGTATACATAAATGACTCACCTAAGGCCACAGAGTACAAAACCATTTCTATTTTATTTGCTGACGATACCAGAATATTAATTACAAGCCCAAATAATATTCAGTTTCGGAGTGATCTTAATATAGTTTTGGACAACTAAATGAATGGTTCAGAATTAATCTGCTTTCATTCAATTTTGACAAAACTTATTTCATCCAGTTTACTAATGAAATTACATGTACCTCTAACATACAAATTATGTACAAAGATAAACACATTTGTACAGCTATTGAAACAAAATTTTGGGGGCTATTTATTAATAATAATCCCTCTTGCAAAACACAAATTGAAATTTTTCTGCCTAAACTAGGCTCAGCTTGCTATGCTATGCAGTTAGTCAAACCATATGTATTAGTAAATACTCTGAAAATGATATGCTATTATTCCTTTCACTCTGTAATGACCTATGGTCTATTATTCTGGGGGCAATCCTCAGACAGTATAAAGATTTTTAGGTTGCAAAAGAAGATTATTAGAATCATAATGGTTTGTAGAAGTAGTGACTCTTGTAGAAAAATGTTTTTTAATTTAGAAACCTTACCAATCCCTTCCCAATACATTTTTCTCTTTTTTATGATAAGAAATAAGGGTTAATTTCTGGTAAATTCTGACACTAGGCAACATGCAAATTTTCACCAACCTTCTGTAAATTTGACTAAATATCAGAATGGAGTGTACTATTTAGGTGTAATGGTTTTAATAAACTTCCTACTTATAAAATTAGTCTTGTAATCCTAAGAAATTTAAATTGGTATTACAAAATTTTTGTATGAAAAGTTCTTTTACTCTCTGGACGAATATTTTGAACTTCAAAAAGATAAATATATTTACATATGATTTGGAGCGATATTTGAAAGTTTAGCACGTTACGTCGTTATCTACTAATCTGTATCTCAGATCTTTTTCATAATGTAACACAACTACATAAATGCACCAACTATGAAGTAAACACCTTCAACAGAAAATTAGATAAGCATATGAAGAGTTTTCAAAATGCAGCTACAGTAGCGGTAACCTCTGACAGAGATCATGTAACTAAACATGGTCTCCATCTGAACAGAAACGGGGAAAAAAGCCTTCAAAAACCAATTGCGAGCTTGATAAAGGAGATCTTTAAGCAGCAAAAGCAGGACCTCATAAAAATGAGCTGGAAAGAAAGAAAAAGCTGGAAGGAGCTTATACTGTAAGCAACAATGTGGACAAGAATGGTGGTCAGATAATCCATGAAGAACAACCAAATAGAGACCAAGAAGAAAAGGAAGACAAATTGCTCTCTAAACGAGTAAGGAGACTACCCATTACAAGACATGATGATTTTTTATGGCTGGACACCAATAAGAATCAATAAATGTTCAAGATACTGAAACCAGTTGTATGGTGTTTCACCAGAATATTATGGGTCAAACAAGTCTGAAGAATTAATAAGTTCCTTGTCTCCAGACTTTTCCCAAGTACCTTGTTTAAGTGAGCATCATCTTAAACATTTTGAAATTGATTTTATATATATGGATCAATATAAAATTGGTGCTAAATTTTGCAGGGAAACTCTCAAGAATGGTGGAGTTGGTATTTTTGTGCATGATACCCTTCAGTGTACAAATATTAATCTAGGTGAATTTTGCAAGGAACAAGACATTGAAGCATGTGCAGTTAAGATTAACTTATTATCCATAACTATTTGCATTATATGTATCTATAGATCACCAACAGGAAAATTTTTACATACCCTAGACTCCATTCTCAGTTTCTTACACAACAACACAATTAAGATTATTATTTGTGGTGACTTTAATATAAATTACCTTAATGAAAATGACAAAAAAAATGTAAACCAAACAATTAGTTACTTCTGTACAAACGTTACAGTACTCTAAACTTTCCAACTAGAATATATAATAACCATATTTTAGCAATAGATAATATATTTATTGATAAATTAAAATACGAAAATTATTCCATACATCCACTGGTTAACAGGCTATCTGATCACGATGCCCAAATTATAACAATAATATTACTGTGGATAAATGTACTAACAAAACTCAAAACATAAGAAAATTTAATGAATTCTCTATATCTCAATTTGCAGTTAATCTCAGTTATGAAAACTGGGACGTTTTTATAGAGGAGGAAGTTAATACAGTTTTTAACAACTTTATTACCTCATACTTGAGAACTTTTAACTCCAGCTTTCAGTGACAGAAAAAATACAGTACACACAATAACAAACCATGGATTACAACAGCAACAAAAGCCTCATGCCAGCATAAAAGAGAACTTTATGTGATCCATAGAAATTGTGATAATTCTAAATTAAAAGCAAACTACAAATCGTACTGCTAAATTTTGTCTACAGTATTTAAACCTGCATAACAATTTTATTACAACAATAAGATTTCTAATTCCAACAATAAAATAAAAATTACCTGGGATATTATAAAAAAGGAAACATGCAAAAACCATACAAATAAAGGTACTCAACTCATAAATATAGATGGAAAGTTAATTACTAATCAACAATCAATTGCAACTCTTTCAATAACTACTTTTTAACTGTAGCTGACAGAATAACTAATAACATTAGAAATGATAAAATTTCATTAAATTGTAACAATGCCCTATATTATCTTTATAGAAACTTTAAGCTGCCTTGTTCAAACATGAAAATAAAATATACAACACCCAAAGAAAAAACAAATTATCAAATAACTGCAATAAAAACTCTCTTGGATATGATGGAATTTCTATAAACATTCTGAAATTAAGTACTCCTTTCATTACATCTCCTTTAACATACATATGTAACAAATCACTTTTGTCAGGTATTTTTCCCTCCCGATTAAAATTTTCTGAAATAATTCCTTCACTGAAAAAGCCTCCTTCAAACTAATAAATGATATATTACTAGCACTTAATAAATTAAGAGTTGGTGAAATATTTTGTGACTTAGAAAAAGCAAAACACCATAAGCCTGGCTGAGAACCTAACAAAACTCAAAATAAATGACAATCACAAAATAGTGACATATGATATTCAAGACTTATACGTCAATATACCAATAAAGGAAACACTCAATATCACAAAATCAATCCTTCTAAAACATGACACACAAGTAACAAAGCAGATAATCACTTTACTGGAAACCATTCCTCAACAAAATTATTTTTAATTTGAAAACAAACTATATCAACTGGAAAAAGGCACCTCCATGGGATCCCCTATCTCTAATACAATAGCTGAAATATTCCTGCAACACATAGAAAACACACACCTGAAACAACTACTTGACACTAAAAGCATAATCTATACAAGGTATGTAGATGACATTTTCATGATATATGACACACAATGCGTAAAATCTAATACCATCCACGAATACATAAACAAGGTACACCCAAACCTTCAACTTAATCACACACACGAAAACAATAACTGCATAAATTTTCTTGGCCACCTGATAATATGAACCCCCCCCCACAGCCTGGAAATTTATATATACCGGAAACTCACAACCACCGACACAACTATCAACTAACTATCCAATCGTCCCGCTGAACACAAAATCGCAGCTTACCGATACCGTATCAACAGAATGCAATTATTACCACTAACAATAGAAAGACAGCAAACAGCATGGTATATAATAAAAAAATCATGGTACAAACAATAACTTCCCAGAGCATTTCATAACAAATCTGAAAGTACAATTGAAACAATAAAAAGTGCGCTAAACCCAGGATAAAGACGAAAACAATAAATGGACAACCTTTACATACTACAGTCCAAAAATTGGAAAACTCACCAACCTCTTCAAACATACCAACATAAACATTGCATTAAAAAACAAACACCATACAGCAATATACAAAACCAAAGATGATCGATAAAAACCAGGACTATAACATGAGCGGAATTTGCAGACTCACTTGTAATACATGTAAAATGTCATTACATAGGACATACTAGCAGAAATCTAAATCAGAGATACCGGGAACATACGTTACATCAGGAACAATGACCCCCAATCTGCGTACGCACAGCATATACTAAAAAATTTATATGAATACGGATCTATTACAGACACTATGTCCATACTCAAACCCATACATAAGACGTCAATATTAATCCCCTGTGAACAACTGTTTATTGAAACATTTTATTACAATGGAAATCTCATCATTGAACAAGGCAAGGTGAACAAAACCCCCTATAGAAATTGGCCATCGACACCATGTTTACGTCAGCAACCACATAAAAACAAAACAGATCAAAACGCCACGTACAACACAGCCAAATCAGTTCCAACTCTTCCACGATAACAGCAGACGACAGTACAGGTACGTACATTATTCATTATTCTATAGAACTTACTGCATTTTTCGCAGAATATACATTATTCAACAGTTGTAATTTTAATCTAGTCTATCGGCACTGTTTATCAGTAAATTTAACTCTATTACAGTGTAACGGTTACCAGATGCTGTAGTTACAGTTGTTTTGTGCTCCTGAAGATGGGTAATAGTGACGCCCGAAACATGTAGAGCAGTTGTCAGATTAAATAAACGCTTTTACTTGTGCATCTTGTTGGGATTATATACTAGAATATTATTACGATGCACGGACCCATGAACATTGGAGGTAAAAAGTAGGATTTATCAAAATTTAAAGACAATGATTTATCTTTGAACCAGCCATTTATATTATCAATTGTATTTTAATATCATCTTTAAGTTTTTAGAGACTAGTATTTTTAATTATTATGCTTTTGTGTCTTCTGCAAATTGAATCGGTTTCGATGGGTCAGCTATTATATTCAGAAAATCATTTATATAGATTAAGACAAAGAGACCAAGTATTGAAACTTGAGGAACACTATCTTTTTTTTGCCCCATTTTGAAAAAGTAATGTTATTAGAAGGGCTATTATTTATTAATACTCTCTGATATTTATCACTCAGGCATGGTCTTAGCAACGCATTGGTTTTGCCCCTGAATCCATAAAATTCACATTTAGACAATAGTATATCATGATTTACAGAGTTGAATGCTTTTTCTAAGTCACAAAATATTACACCAACTGTTAATTTATTATTGTAACGAAATCTACAACGCCATTATGTTAAGATTCAAAACTGATTTCATATTTTGAAACTACAAGTTCTATCGCTTGTGAAACCAGGAAACAGTCAGTCACTTGCTTACCGCTGTCACAGCATACCATAGCAAGCCGTACAATTCCTCATAGCTGGAATACTTTCAACTTCCGCGAGTGACATGACCTGAGGAATTCATTAGCTGTTATTTTGTCTCTATAAATGCTACTGATTCCGGTTATTGAACTCACTAAGTACTCATCAGGACGATTACACTACGAGAGTACCGGTTGTCGCATATCATCAGAGTTAGAAAATCAGAACTACTACGAAGAGAATAATTAATTTGTGCACGAATATTATAAAGGTTTACTGAGCGATGTTAAACCTCGTTCTCCTGATTTTCAAAAGTAAGACGTACTGACTGTGTTGAAGTAACTTTGTTTAATCAACTGTGATTAATTGAGTAATTTCTGATTAGAACATTGTGTCTAGATGAGTAACTTTCGGAACTGACTTAGAAAATCGTTTAACTAAATTCCAAATTTAATCGCAAATTTGCAGGCCAAATAACCGTTCAAAATAACTATTCAAATTGACTGTTTCAGTATAACTATTTTACAGTGAACTATTTTCTATGAAATTCTAATTGTTGTCAGTGCTAACTTGTTAACTTCTTTATTATTTGACCTTTGTCCATTTTATAGATTATAATATATATTAACTTTTATATTTAAAGACGAAACGTTTTGAGTGATTGCTAGCTTATCCTTGTGTTTCCACAATCATTAATTTAATATCAATCGTCTATTTGGTGGCAGCTTTCTACCGTCAATAACGATAACTACGAACCCTCGTCACCCCGCTACCATCTCCCCCTCATTGGTGCTTAACCGAATAGAACTGGTAGAAATCACGTATCTTTCGGCGGGGCACTACATTATTAAGTGCTTTTTCAGTGGAGGAATTATTTCAGAAAATTTTAATCAGGAAAGAAAAATACCTGACCAAAGTGATTTGTATATATTTTAAAGTAGATGTGATGAATTCTGCACACAGCTGCAATATTTTTAAAATTCAAAAAAGGATTACTAGAACAACCATGAATGCTAGAAATAGAGATTCTTGTCATCAGTTATTCAAGAATCTAAAAATGTTACTATTAAAATCACAATATTTTTTCCCTTTTATTATTTGTTGCCAAAAAATAGAGATTTATGTGAACTGAATTCAGAAATTCATAATATTAACACTAGATTTAGTTCTGACTTACATACTGCAACTGCAAACGTAACAACTTTCCAAAAAGGTCCCCTTTATTTTGGAATTAAAGTTTCTAATCACCTTCCTACTAACATCATAAATACATCTCATGACAAACCCTTTCAGATCTGTTTTAAAAGCTCCTTTCTTATAAATTCGTTTTACGCGTTAGATGAATATTTGACATGGAATTCCAATAGAGAACTTTGCTCAGTGTAATCATTTTAAAAGTAAACATCTATATATTTTTACATGTAACATAACACAGTACCATTCTATTTTATTACTTTTAATTTGAATTCTTAAAATTTTAGTTACATTTATTTAAATACACACACACATATATATAGATCTAGTGACAAATTCTCCTTACATTTGGTCTTTAAATTTTGTTATAGTTATTTATTATACTGTCTTGTGTGGATGTTCATTTGTTATAGGTTGTGTTGTAAATTTTACTCTGTAATTGATGTGTCCAATTTTATTTGTGACTAGATGGAGGAACAAATAAACCAATCAATGTCTCTTTTGCAGTAATGTTGTAAATTATTTTCTTGGCCATAAGTACTGTATTTTTAAATTGGTGCTCCAATGTTATTACTTGTTATACTAAAATAATTTATGTTATGTTAAAACCTCCAATACTGTACTAGACCTCGTAACTAAAATTATTGTACACTTTTATATTAACTTCACTTCTAGATTTGTTAATCAAATTTGACTACGTTCATATCCATATGGATTTTAAGGACGAAAAAATCCTCAGCACGCCTTTCTTCGGAGGGGAAGTAAAACCGTCTGTCCCATGTCGCAGATTAGCGGGATGTAAAAGATCCCTAGAATTATGTGGAAGTCGGATTCTAGGTCAAATCTGCCGAAACATTTCTCGCCCACGAAGAGTTCCACCTTCCGCTACTAGAGGTCTCTCACATCGTTGGACGTGAAGGCACCTAGCTGAGAAGGTGGGAACGTCTAAAGGCGGGGGAAAGCAATGGCAACCTAACCCTAAGAACATGCCCAGGATGCAGCGTGCCAGAGCCATACCGGTCGCCTGACTGGGCTCTGGTTCCAGCTAAACCGGCCTAAGGGCTGAATACTAATAATGATGGATTTTGTAATCCTGTACGGATCCACAGAATGAAAATAAATGATATGATATAACACACCTGGTAGTTTAGCAATGGGAGAAATTAGTTCCAAAGCCAGAAGTTCGACCGTCTGCAATTTTCGGTATACTTACTGATTCAGTGGATGTATCTTGGTTTGCCTAGATGGTACTGAGCCAGTCAAGCTACTATAATAACTTCGGAAGATCCAAAGAGAGAAAGCAAGGCACTTCTGCAAACAGGAAACATGTAACTTTCACAGTTCCATAGATAATTACAATAATTGAGAGTGTTAAAACAGTAAATGCACTCTTTGTTTGACGAGTGTACTTTGACAACAACTGTAGTAGAATTCCCAAAACCATGTGGTACTTTCAGATTATTTGTGTTTCAGCCACAAGAGAACTTACATTTGCCACAATTGTGAAGACACAGTTGTCCTGTCTACGCGCATGTCTAACGACGAACTAAAGGACACGCGACCGAAACCAGCGACTGAAGTGATCAGTAACCAGGATATTGTACCCTGACGGCAGCGCTCCTTGCAGACGAGCCACGAACCATCAAAACTATGTGGGTGTCACGATGTTGGCCTGAGGAAAGAGGAGAGGGCGTAGTGGGGGTTTGATGGTTAAAAGGGTGTAGTGGCAAATGTACAGGATGTCAGCTTCTATCTGAGGTTGGTGATGTCCAATAAAGTTTGGAGAATACACCACATCCTTGTCAGCCGGAAGTTTTACACCAATAATAAAAATGTGTAGTCCTTTAGTCCGAATGTCAATCCTAGAACTCTCATAGAGCATTCTTGTACGACAAAGGCAGTCATCCTGCCCCCTCCCCGTTAACCACCCAACTAAACGTTTAGCCCAGTGACGGTGACTTGTCCAGTTAGGAACCATTCGTTTTAAGTTGATTCGATTGATTATTTATGACATTATCGCACAGTAGTAGTAAGTGCTTGGATTTGGGTAGTCGATGGGCAATGCCCCCGGGCCCAAAATTCAAAAAAGTGGGGGGTGCAAAAGAGCACCCCCCAAATTTGGGCCCATTTGGGGTCAGTTGCCCATTTTTGAAAAAATTTAAAATTTAGAGTTTGGGGCTAGTTGCCCATTTTTGGATTTTAGTAAATGCTTTTTTAGCTTTTACCCCTTTAGAAACTGAACTCGTTCTTTAGCTTCATTGACTTTTACCCCTGTGTAGGGGATCGGTTGGATTGTTGCGAGCCATAGGTATGGTTTCCCTTTAGAAACTGAACTCGTTCTTTAGCTTCATTGGTGTAGGGGGACTTTGGAGGTTATGCTCGGTTTATTTTAACCTTTACTATATTGGGGATCGGTTGTTGCGAGCCACAGGTGGGTTACGAACTATGGGTATGGTTTTTAGAAAGGAATAGCCTTTACCCCTATGTTGGGGATCGGTT
>Ga0268261_10003193_pt1 | contig 11980 bp, 12 predicted proteins | sample TergutNc150P1_FD_190353 | JGI IMG/M metagenome (GOLD analysis project Ga0268261, IMG submission 190353) | Nasutitermes corniger P1 segment gut microbial community from laboratory colony in Florida, USA - Nc150 P1 (SPAdes) (version 2) | ecosystem: Host-associated > Arthropoda: Insects >... | reverse complement strand
TAGCGGTTGCACAAGACGGTCACTTGCAGAGAGTGACGATACCAGAGGCTGCATATGTACAATTTGCGTCGTTGACCTCCCGATGATGAGCGGATTGCGCTCGAAACATGTAGAGGAATTTAATTTTATGTAATTTGTGTGAATGAACAAGAAATTTGTGTATCAAGTTGGTAATAATAAAAAAGTTATACTATGATGCCCTCCAGGTTGGGGGTTGGGCATGAGGCTAACAACCTCACCCTGTAAAAAAAATATTGTTACGAAACCTCAAGCGGAGGCCAAGGCCCACCCAGGGCTGTAGAGCCGATGATGATGATGATACTATGATGCACGGCCAACCAAATATCATAAATAACACTAATTTGAGACAACACCCTTTAAATGTTGTTATCCTGCGGTGCCTGTTCCGAATTTCCATAAAATACCCGACGTCGTGACATTTTCATGGTTTTCTGTACCACCACATACGTGTAATAGACTGAAAGGTTAAGACTGATTTTACCTTCTCATGACGGTAGGCGTTAAAATTACGTTCCTTTGGGATCGGACACCCAATAATTTGGTAGATATTTATGAATATTTCAAAGGAATATCCTGTCTCCCTCAGAGTATAAGTGACAATGCATGGTTTAGGTCTACATCGCGTCAAATGGCACAAATATGTTGCATATGAGCGGAGAGGACGTGGTAGGATGCGGTCCTGGTCTATTTGAAGAATCAACCCAATATGTCTGAAGAAAGTGGGAACAGGAGCAGGAAACTTACGGGAAGCTACCCAGTCCGAGTGTAAATATTTGCTCTCGGAACTTCCAGTATGAATAACAAGAAAGTGTAGGAAGCAATAAAAGAGAAAAGAATCAAAAAGGACGATCAAAGAGGCAGAAAAGAGATGCATTCATGCATATACGGTTTGTATCGAACAGATAAAATGCGTAACATATGGAATTCGTTAGGCAATTTGAGTACGGACCTCCAACGGAAGTGTCCATCGGCATTCATACTTCGTCTAGAGAGATGGGACATAAGGATTGACACATGAACCTCACCATTACGCGTCAATTACCTGCAGAGAACAAAGAACGCATAGAAACAAGACAGTCAATGTGATGTATCCTTCTCTCTCTACTATGAAGGAGGGGAGGTTAACGAGTCAATAAAGTGACCTTTGTAACTCCTGTACCAGACGCACAACTGTAGGTATTTGAGACATGCTGTTCTTTGTTCGATAGCCACTGCGCAGTAGGACCAAGTATTTCCGTGCCAGCTTCTTTCGAAGGAGGAACAAAGGGGTGGAAATTTTTTTGTTTCTTAATTGTCCTGTGTTTATTAACGCTTTTGATGAGCGCACAGTAGTGTACAGTTACAGGATGATTAGTGATTACTAAATTGAAGAGCATATAGAAGGACGTGCTCGTAAACTTCTGTTCTGGAATGTGTGTGAACAAATTACGGAAAACAACGAAAAATATCAGCAAATCATGTTTTAAGGCCGGTATAAAAACCCGTGACCGAAAAAAGTAACACTGTAAAGAACATTCAGTTGGTCTATAACACTTACCGATTTCTAGGCTCTATAACGACAATATTTCAGCTGCAAAAGTTACTAAAATCTTAACATCATGGTAAAAATTTGTGTTTATTCTACGAAAAGAGAGTGCAAGGGTTGAAAGATGTATCGCATTCCTTCAGTTTAATTTGTACACACTTTTTACGGCGCTGTCATAGATGAATTATATAAGAGTAACTGATTACTGTATTTTTCAAAGCAAGGCGTGGAAGTCTCATACCTTGCAGGGTTTGCCTTTGTTGATGATAAATTACCGACATAGCAAACATTATTCCATTAAAATCTTTGGGAACATGACACCGTGTCCGTCAGTAAGCAGTTACGGACGTTGCATAGGTACGTGTTTCTATATTAGGGCCTATGTCTCTGCTTGGACTGCATTCACTCTGACGATGACGGCAGGAATTTCCTCAGACACGTCGGTAACCGTGCAAAAATCGGCAAGGCGTTACGTAACATGTTAGTCTTAATCAGCGCCACTGTGAGAACATCAAATACCCCAAGAAAATATTTTTTTATTAACGTAAATGTGATCCGAAACGCTTCGAGCTTGTAATAAAGCTACTGAATTGTGTGTGTGTGTGTGTGTGTGTGTGTGTCTGTGTGTGTACACGTACACACACAAACGCTTCATATATATATATATGAAGGGTGTGTGTATATATATATATATATGTACTAACACTTCCAGACAATTGGCAGTTGTAATTGTGCTATCAAACTGGTAACCGGAAGTGGTCTTGATCATCCTTATTATAAGGTTTACTGAACTTAATATTCGAGAGTTTATTCGGGAGGCTTGTGTATCGGCTGCCGTGACAAATGTCTGTCGCGACTTTCTTAATCCCTCCGTGATAAATGTAATAGTGCCTTCAATTAGACCATAACCGTTCCGGGTCATTATATTGTTGTCATACGGAACTACATGAGATACTGAAAGTAATGCTGAATAAACTAATGACACGAAATGAATTACAAACGTACATTACGTTTCAAAAGTTTCCTCCGCTCATCGTCTTCATCAGAATTTCATTATACAATTGACCTATTAATTTAAAGAATTATATAAATTAAGAATTGCGAAGGAACTGGACGGAAGCAGTTATAATGATCTCGTACCCTCTACTTCCGAACAACAGGTATGCGGTAATAAATTACACCATAAATGAACCTGATTTTGATGAAAAATATAAGCATGCGGTGAGGGAAGGGCAATATTTTGTTTATGAAGATAAAACAAAATTGTTGTTGCAGATGCACTGCGGATCTAAGTGCAGAATCCAGTGACCACGAAAACTGTGAAGGCCTTGTGTAGCCAATGGAAAGTTACAAATCCGTTGTCAGTGAATGTTCTTTATCAAGACGAATCCTAGGGAATAAAATTTTAACGTTATGCTAGTTGAGAAAGACTCCTGCAAATTCTGCACACATCTCCGTCAACACACCTGAACACATGAGTGGGATCCACTCGAGAAATAACATCTGCATCAGCTATTCTGTATTTATGTCACAAGAAAAGCAGTCAAAAGTGCAAATGACTTGGCACTGACAGTGTCACCCTTCCGGCCAGCACACATTCATGACTATAATCGAAATGGTGTGCTCCACAAAAGACTAAGCAATATTCAGAATTACAAACAGCCTACTTCTCTCCGGCTAATTTAAAATATTTTTAAATGGCTTATGCATTACCTATAGAATCTAAATGATGTCGAGGACTTTAAGTACAACTGACTTTGTTGTGAGAATAGATGAATATCAGAATTATCCGGTATTGATCGACATGGAGGTTCAAATTTTTGTCCAACGGTTTCGACCACGATCAGCATGCTAGGTCAGGACAACAGATGCACAGACATTCCCTTCAGATCAGTTTTTCTTTTCTGATTTGTGAATAATACCTAGGAACTAACAGAACCGTAAAAAATTAGAGCAATTTTTAATAGCTTGTATAAACGCGATTTCAACTAAGCAGACCAAATATAACAAGACTCAAGCCCTCCGGAACATTATTCCACGTTGACGGGTAATTAGTTACCGATATTCTCCAGAGTAATCCAAGACTACTTTGTTTGCTTCGAACTTCGTCCATGCTGTTAATTATTAAGTGGGTTAAGCGAATTTCAATGCCAGAATTTTCGTTATTTTCCTTAACAATGAAATTTTCCTCTATTTATTGCTGTTTCTGCGACACTAATCTTTTTGGAAGTGAGAAATTCAAGTCACAAGCAAGGCACTGGTAAAAACCTTTGTCTTTAAGCTTGGGAGTGAATGCTTTCATTTTTGCATTTATTTTATGGCATATACATTTCAAAAGGAGAAATTAAAATTGTGACATATTTAAATAAAATATGTCCTAAAAGCACCTTCTTGTGAATATCGCTTATATTGTTCACAATGTCTTTATATACTTTATATTTCCGTAATTGGCCTTGGCTGACTTCAACTTATAATATCTCTGAAGTGCTTGATCGTCAAATGAGCGAAGGATTACATGTTTATATGTAAAGAAAATAATTAATAAATACCTGCAATCCCAGTGGAATATTAATTGATGTGTCACTGATCAACTGTATTCTGCCGATGTGTAAGGAATGGGCGTCAGCACAAAATAAATTATGGTTGTAAAATTGCATTCCACATCATGACATAAAAATCTTAATTCACGACTAGAAAATTTTAACAAGAATTGTGCCATAGTTAGGCATCAGTTTAAAAAAAATATTGATGTATGGTCCGGTCTCTGATGACGTGACTCAGATAGCTTGAATGTGTACTCCAATGCTGTGGGTACTCTTATGTTAGTTATTTGTAAATCATCAAGGCACGAATACTTTTCTCTCGAAACGTGTTTTATCTCCATATTTAAAGCCTTTACTTTCTTTCATAACTGCTGTATGGCTCTGTGTCAACCACTGGTGTTGCTGAACTTTCTCTCTTGTTAGGATAAGAAATATTTTCTCAGATAAGTACAAATTACTGTTCAAAATCACCAGAGGATAAAAAATATATGTGGTCCGACACAAAAAAACGATACTGTGCCTGTAACTCTTTCTATTTAACAAATTCAGGAAATCAACTACGATCGTCTTCAAAATAGTTCTCTTCTGAGCTGGCAGGTCATGTTCTGGAAGACTGTTGAGGATGTCCGCCGTTTTCGCTTTCACATGTTCTACCGACACAAAATGGGTTCCTTTGAGCACTGACTTGATCTTTGGGAAGAGGTAGAAGTCGCAGGGACAAGATCTGGCGAGTAGGGTGGGTGCTCAAGCACAGTGATGTTTTTATTAGCTAAAAATTGCTTCACAGACAATGCGTTGTGGGCTGGCGCGTTGTCCTGGTGCAAATTCCACCCGTTTCTCCATAATTCTGGTCGTTTCCTTCTCACACGTTCACGCAATTTCGTCAAGATTTCAATGTAATACTGCTAATTTACCGTCTGGCCGCTGGGTACCCACTCTGCCATAACAATACTCTGGATATGAAAGAAAACAATCAACATGCCCTTGAACTTCGAAAGACTCATGCGTGCTTTTTTGGTCTTGGAGATGATGATGACTTCCACTGCATTGATTGCCGCTTGGTTTCCGGATTATACGTAAATATCCAAATTTCATAATTAAAACGATTCCGTCGCGGATTTCTTCAATTTAACAAGAAACTTGATGTTAACTCGTTCACTTTTGCAGTCCGACATTTTCCGACCGAGGATAAAAACACGCCTATGTTTGAAGATGCGTCCACTTGTACTGAGTAAAGCGATCAAGCTGAGCCTTGTAACACTGTGACAGGTCAGAACATGTTCTATAGCCGTCTGTTTGTCTCTCCCCTCCCACTCTTGGTTCCCGAGCTATAGGGTTAGTCTCGTCTTTTTTGTTTCGGACCACGTATTAATAAGTTAGTACTACTACTACTACTACTACTACTACCACTATTACTACTACTACTACTACTACTACTACTACTACTACTACTACTACTACTACTACTACTACTACTACTACTGCTACTACTACTCTGACATAGATGAAAATTATGATGATGATACATGACACACAGAGGATCAATTTGCCCTAGTCTTCATTATGTACTATGTTAGTAATCTGCTAGCTATGAATAGGAGGAGAAGAGGCAGTAAAAACAGCAACTGAAGAGATGCTTCAATTGGTGCTTCAGCGTCCACCTTCGGCGAGAAAGTTTACAGCATACCTTCGAATAGCAGTACTGTTTACAAAACACTGTTTTTCTGCAAACTTTCGTGCTAAGTGGCGTTGTAAAGTGGATTATTGCATGAATATTATGCGTTCTGACGGAGTCGCTTTAAGTAGTCTAAAAGAAAGGATACCAGGGAAGTAAGAATAGTGTGCCAAAGTTTGGTCTTGTGAGAGTGAAATTCTCAAGCTTGTGACCTTGATTAGTTCTGTCTTCTAGGATGTAACGCCTTGTACTCTGGTAGAATTACACGGCGTCATGTTGCAGAAGAAGTTATCTTCAGTGTTAGTCGTTGTTGTTCAAGTAATTACATTCGTACATTTACTACTACTACTATTACTACTACTACTACTACTACTACCACCACCACCACTAACAATAATAATAATAATAATAATAATAATAATCTATAACAGTTTCCCAGTGCTACAGCTGTTACTAGTTCTCGGTCCCTCTTTACCATATATGCCGGTATATTGTGCTTCAGGTGTTAAGATTATTCTGCTTTAGCGCTGTTGTCACTTCTCTTTCCCACTTCATTTCGGGCCTTCCCCTTCTTTTTTTCTTTCTTCTGCGACCAAATCAATATTCGCTTAGGCCATCTATTATCTCCCAAGCGTAATACATGTCCATACCATTTAAAATATATATTTTTTTATTCTTTCCAGAGTTTTGTTATTCTGTGTCTTCTCTTAATTAGTTCATTCCTTACTTTTAATATTTTGGAAGATCTTTCAGCTTTTCTCGAAAACTCCATTCCTATAATTAACAGCCTTTTCTTTAGTCTGTACTCCACTGTCCAAATTTCATAACAGTAGGTTAAAATTCCTACCTTCACTGTGTACAATATACGTTTGTTTCTTTAGTGAAATATATTTACTCTAGGGTAGGCCATTTATTTTTCTTGTTCCTTGTCTGGCTTGCTCAGTCTTCTTCAACACTTCTTTATATTTTTACTAGTTGCGTGAAAATGGACTCTCAGTACCTAAATTCCGTAGTGGCTTTAATTTAATTGTTATCTTTTATTCTCCTGTTTTCTATGTCACTTCCTGTATTTACATATTCTGTTTTACGATACTTACATTTAAAGCCTGGCCGTCCACAAAGAGAAGCTGATGTACTGTTTGGTCTCCAACTGGCAGTAGTATAATAGTAATAATTATAATTATAATAATAGGTTTGGACTGCTTTAACTCCGGAATGTAAAGTTCCTCAATTTTGGTTGAATTTCGAGATTTCTGTAATCCCTTCGTAGGTGGATTATAGGGATGTGAAGACCAGCCGTCGCGCAAAGCCAACCACATATCTGAAAGGTCGTCAATTACTAGTCAAATCGCATCAAACTAGAAGACTGAAGAAAATTTGAATACTCTATAACATGACAATAATTTTTGTCACAATTCTTTGGAGTCTGATTAATTTCTGTAACTTTTTTACCTGAGGAATCCAAGATACAATGTACGATCCTAGCTTCTATACAGGATAAGCTGTAAAATGGAAATAAAAAATAACATAATAATAATAATAATAATAATAATAATAGAGCGAAACCTGCTTATAACGGAATCGCAAGGGAACGTAATTATTTTTCGTTGCAGGCAGGTACCGTTTAATACAGGTTCTTGAGATTTGGCACAGAGCCTGTTAAATTTATTTACATACACCTCCCCTTGTCCACAGGTTTCATCAAAGACAATTCATTATCTCTTTCTGAAGTTTGCTAATCATCTATGTTTTTCTTTTCTGTGCGCAGCAGCCTAACTCAGGCCTGGGTTTCTAGATCACACACAATTTTACACATACACACACACACACACACACACATATATCCGGTAAGACTCCTCTGCATGAGTGATCAGTTCGTCTCAGACGCCACCATCTACACAACACACAACAAACAAGAGAGACGAACATAGATGATCTCATTGGGATTCGAAAGCGCGATCCCATCAATCGAGCAGCGGCAGACCTAGGCGTTAAATTGCAGGGCTGCCGGGATCAGCGATCATCCATTAGATGCCCAAAATTCACTTTTCTGCAGCTTTTTAGCCAATTCACTTCCACCATTACCTACCACTGTTTCAGATATTGGGAGGTTTCGGGCTCTCGCACTTACAGACCACTCCCACAAATTATCATTTCTAGTTTTCCTTATTATTTGTTTAATTGAACCATTATTACAATTTAGCACTGATTTCTTATTTCCGGCTTGCCTTTAATGTGCTCTTCGAGTGTTCCCATCGTAAACTTTGCCGCTATTTGTTTCATTTTCAATTCCTCTTTTCACATGCTCCAAACCCTTTGTGTTTGTGCCTCTGTCTACAGCACACAAAAATTTGCTACACTTGGAAGATTGGTATCCATTCCTTTGTAATTAAACCCATGTGTTCTGGACTCGTGCTATGCACAGTTCTATTTACTGACCTATTCAAAACCACACTTAAACTGTCTTCAGTCCATATCTTCCCTGCAGTATTCTTCAGGCCAGGCTACGCTTCCGAAACGTGTATCTCACTGCTCACACAAACAGAATATAAAAGTGTGCGGTCATGATCAAATTACTATCGTGCAAAAAAAAAAATTCAATAGAATAAATAATATTTTCCTCTGAATCATTGTCCTTGATTTCCGTTCCCGCATTACACAGTTTATGTTCATCAAAAGTGTCTTTTATCAGGTTAATTTCACAAGAATGCTTTATCGCCATTGCTTTTCAACTTTGCTTTAGATTATCACAATAGGAGGGTTCAGGTAAACTAGAATGGCTTGAAATTAAATGGTACACAACAGCTTTTGGTTTATGCTGACGATGTTAATACATTTGGAGGAGGCGTACATTTTAAGCAGAGAAACACAGAAGCTTAGTAGTTACTAGTAAGAAGATTGGACTAGAAGTAAATGCTAATAAAACTAAGTACATGGTCATGTTTCGAGATCAGAATGCAGGAAGAAATCACAATATAAATACCGATATTAAACCCTTCGAAATGATGGAACACTTCAAATATCTGAGAACAAATCTAACGAATCAAAATTCTATTCAGGAAGGAGTAACAGCAAACTGAAGTCAGGGGATGCGTGCTGTCAGTCGGTGTTGAATTTTTGTCTCCCAGTTTGCTGGGGAAAGACACAAAGACAAAGCACACAGAACTATAATTTTGACTGTTGTTTTGTATTTGTGTGAAACTTGGTCTCTCACTTTAGGGAGAAACGCAGGATGAAGGTGTTTGAGAATAGGGCGCTGAGGAGAATACTGGGCCTAAGTGGGACGAGGTAACAGGGGAGTGGAGAAAACTATATACAAGGAGCTTAATGATCTGTACTCCTCACTCAATATTATTCGGGTGATAAAAAACGAGAATGAGTTGAGAGGGGCATGTAACACGTATGGGGGAGAGCAGAGGTTTATACAGGGTAATCCTTGTAAACAAGGGTGTTGGTGTGGAAACCTGAGGGAAAGAGACCACTTGGAAGACCCAGGCTTATATGGGAGGATAATAGTGAAATGGATCTTCAGTAGTTGAGATGGTGGGCATGGAATGCATTGATCTGGCTCAGGATAGGGACCGGTGGCGGGTACTTGTGAATGCGAAAATGAAACTTCGGTTTCCATAAAGTGCAGGGGATTTCTTGACTAGCTGAGCATCGGTTAGCTTCTCAAGAAGGACTTTGCTCCATGGAGTAGTTAAGTAAGTAAGTAAGTAAGTAAGTAAGTTATTTTGCAATATTCTCGGGAATGTAAGAGTTTTCCTTTAGTGACAGGGCACCCTTATATTCAGGTTCCGCTTAAGACAGGTTTCACTGAACAAATTTATTATTATGATTTCTATTTAAAACCTTAACAAGACAAGCAATAACGTAACACTGAGGCACAATCGCGTAAAAATTTTCCGTTAAAAAAAACAATAAACAGTACATATTCTGATTGTGTGTCTGTAGCCTTATTTATCCAGAATGCAAAGCGTATGCGCCGTATTATATTGCCACCTGTGGCAATATAATACGGCCATATTTTTCCACATAATTTCATAAACGGCCTGAATTTCGGAAAAAAGTTATTGAACGTCAAATGGATGTTTTAATATTCTCTACAAAGTTTGCCTGAAACATTTCTTATTCTAAGAATACTCCCGCGAGCTACTGTTATAAATGTACATTGGTCTTCATATAAAGTACCCGTAATTCGTTTCAGATTTTAATGAAACTTGAATTTTCTGTACAGATGTTCGAAAAATACTCATATGCCAAATTTTATAAAAGCCCTTTCAGTGGGAGTCGATTTGTTTCATGGAGAAGGACGAACAGACTTTCATGACGAAGCAAATGGTCGTTTTTCAAAAATTTTGCGAAAGCGCCTAACACAAATTTTTTTATTTCGCGATTCAAAATCTGTGGACGGGAATTCCTTGAGTGCAGAGCATTTGGAAACTAATCCATATTTGCTCTACATTTTTCATTACACTGTCCCTCTACAATCGTCGTCATTCTTCTCCTTCACACTATTATCCGACGTAATTTTCGTCTTAATAGCCGTGAGTTTCCATGAAAGCATTTTTAACCTATTAATATATGTGGCGACTGTATGTGTGAACAGTAACACGAAAGTAGAAACCGGCGAAAACAAATAAATTTATATCAGTTTTATTGCTTGCTACATGTTTGAGCTTGATTGAAAGCCATCATCAGGCAATTAGAAATATGTAAAAGATATAAATACAGTATACACACCCCACTAAAATTAATTTTTCAGATAGCTAAGATCTCATCTTTACACAGTTGGTGCTGTACAAGGCGAAACTAAATAAAACTCAAGACTCTGTGTTGAGATATTAAAAGATAATATAATATGCAATATACATTTATTTATAATACGCATTTATATGTGTGCAATGAATAAAGGAATGAAGAAGGGCGATGACTTTGGAAAAAAACGAACCCTTTTTGAAGTCAGCCTGTTTTTGAACTGCTACATTGTACATTGTGTAACTGTATAATTAAAAGAACGAATAGATAATATGTGACCATGAAAGCAATATTAAATGCATGTAATTCCCAACAAGATTCATTCTACTACAACACCACGAGGACCTCCCTAATGTTGCGAAGACCACAGCCGCGTAAAAGAAGGCCTGATTATTTTTAATAATTCAAATTCACTTGTCAGGAGCATCATACATATGTGTACATAAATGCAGATCAATTAGTATTAAAGGTCGGTCATGGATCAAACATAAATTTGACAGCGGTATGAGCATTATCGTGGTCATAAACGACATTTCCTTTGCTAGAAATGAAATGAGAATGAGAATACTATGTTTTCAGATATGATCTATTCTTGCTGTGGCATTATTTTGTACCGCGTCAGTAAAGATGAGCGATCCAAATTGTAAGCTTTTATTACATAAAGTAAAACATTTTATCCCGCATTTTTAATGTTTCAGCCTATCATGCACCAACCTTATAATATTTTGTTTTGTGTACGTTACGAGTTCAGCAAAAGTAAGAAGGAAATTTGAACTATACAGCCCTCTCCTGGGAAGAAGAATTGTTTTGTTGAACTGCCACCCTGATGCGTTTACAACTGCATAGAGGGTGTAGGATATATTAATACTTAACAGAGAGTACTTTCTGATCGCAAACGAGATCTCCTTTGGTCGTGACGTTTACAAAATATGGTGTTTATGAGCAATAAATAAATTGCATGAGCTTGTACTGCTTCGAGAATGTACTAGTCCTCCTACACCAACATTTATCTTTGTCATGTTGTACTGCAGAAGATCGGATTGCAGAATAATCGGGTTTTTCTTGCAAATATTACTGATAGACGGATTTATTCGAACTTTATCTTCACCGTTGTCCACAGCACGACATAAACACGTTATATCTACTGCGCTGCCGAAATGAAAGACCGAGAAGAAATATGAATTATCTCAGCTTATTCCAAAACCACAGAGGCTATATCCTTGCCGTTAGCAATTTAACCCTTAGGCGACTAATGTCATATATATATATGGAGCACCCATTCTTGATGTTTCTAGATCACACACAACGACGCAGCACAGTCGGTAGGACTACTCTGGACGAGTGATCAGCTCGTCGCAGAGACCTCTACCTGACAACACACGGCACTCACAACAGACAAATATCCATGCCCCCGGTGGGATTCGAACCCAAGATTTCAGCAGGCGAGCGGCCCTGCCG
>Ga0268261_10003192_pt1 | contig 11983 bp, 11 predicted proteins | sample TergutNc150P1_FD_190353 | JGI IMG/M metagenome (GOLD analysis project Ga0268261, IMG submission 190353) | Nasutitermes corniger P1 segment gut microbial community from laboratory colony in Florida, USA - Nc150 P1 (SPAdes) (version 2) | ecosystem: Host-associated > Arthropoda: Insects >... | reverse complement strand
CCCCCCCCCAGCAGAATATATTTTCTATGTATTTTTTCCTTCCTCCAGAGCCCTTCATAATGTACCTGAACTACTTGCAGGTACCATCTTGATTCTGACCACAGCAGTCAACATGAAGAGAAACCTGAAGACATTGCTAAGAGAATACTGGCTTTCCCAGCAGCTGCTTCATTTGGAAAGTCCATGTATGGGCGACACTTCCTTCTGCTTCATCATCACAGTGGTGGCAGCAATGGAAATGCTGGCGGAGAAACATCTCTTGCCAACTCTGAGGATGGTGCCAGTATCTACTTTGGTGGCCAGTCCTCAATTGAAGACACAACAACAACTTCTGATTCTCTGAACGCAGATCTTGAAGTCTGTGGAATTCTAGGTACAGATGTTTGTATTCATTCACAAGCAGATCAATAGTTCGTGCACTGAATGTTTTGTGATTCTCTTTTGGTGCATTGTGTCATCACATGTTCATGTTTTATGGTAAAGAGAGGCTGCATTTTCATAACTGCTATGATATGATATATTTAACTGCAATTGGGTAGCCACCTGTTGGCAGTAGTTCAGTACACATATACACACAAACAATACAGAGAACGACACAAAACAAACAATACATAGAACGACACAAAAATTAGGAACAGTGCAGGCCATGCCCTGTCTTTGCGGGTTTTACCCTGGCATTTGCCTTACAGCTGAGGAAAAGGCACGGAAAAACCTCAATCAGGGTAGTCAGAAAAACCCCAGTCAGGGTAGTTTTTATGCATAACAAAAGAATCATAAAATCAAATGGAAGGTTAACTTGGAAAATATATGTCAGTGGATCTCAATATGTGGATCCAGGATAGCACAGTTCGTATAGTGACAAGTATATCCTGCCAGGGTTGATAGTTCAAACTTTGGACAGAACTTCCAAAGATAAGAACATATCTTAGTGCATATTATGAAGGTGTCAAATGTGTATGGATTTTTAGCTGGTATGTGTGTATATTGCTTTGTCAAGTAAAGCTTGTTGATTGTGTGTGACAGTTGATAATTGATAAGTGGAAGATTCTGGTAAATCCTACAGAAATAATCAACAAGATGTGACCGTGTAGTAGAATTTATTATCCCAGTGTTTCTTAATTGCTCAACAGGTTTCGAGCGACACACCGCTCATCATCAGGAGCTCAAAAACCGTAATTGCAGCCTCTGGTTTTACATACGTTTGTGGTTGCTGGCAGCTGCTGGCAACCACAAACGTATGTAAAACCAGAGGCTGCAATTACAGTTTTTGAGCTCCTGATGGTGAGCGGTGTGTCGCTCAAAACACGTTGAGCAATTAAGAAACACTGGAATAATAAATTCTACTACACGGTCACATCTTGTTGGTTATTTCTGTAGGATTTATATTATGATGCACGGATCCATGAACATCAGGTTGAAGATTCTGGTCTTCTGGGATGTGACACTCTGTCATTGATTCGAAGGTGTTATGGCCATATGATCCTCTGAACCACTGGGGGCTAGTCTTCTAACAGCACAGGGTCACATCCCAGAAAAAAAACCTCTGTGAGAACATCAAACCTTGCAGCAGATGAGTAGTTCAGAATATTGTTACAGGTACCACCACAGAAGATGATGAGGAAGGAAAGGGTTATATTGAGGATGAGAGCAGTGGTGCCAACTCAAGTAGCACAGACAGAAATTCGTTTTCAGAACGCGAAATAAAACCTGTGTTGATCTCAGATAAGAGCAGTGTGTTAGATACAGAAGTTAAAATGTGCAAAGATTTAGGAGTAGTGAGTGGAAAGAATAACAACATTGCCGTTACATCAGGTGTCTCGTCGGCAAAGTCACTGACTGCGAATTCTTTGCTTGATGCCCACCGAAAAGCTTTTAAATATGCAGGAGGAAAAGCTGGAAATGGAGGTGGTTCATCAAGCTTACGCATCCGTATCTGCAAGTCTCCGAATCATGCCAGCACCAGTGTTTCTGGAACCATCATAAACAACACTAATAATGGGCGTCAGTTGGAGACGGACAGTTCGAACGAGTATGAGTCTGAAACTGGTATACCAAAATCCCCCACATTATTTATTAGTGGTGTTTCTATCAGTCGCACACCTGAACCAAGGTCTCCTGCGATTATAACCACACCCTCTGTTACCACAACAAACTGCTGCGTAGGCCGGCAGTCCCGGTCATCCAGTCTCACTGTCCCACCCCCTACACCTTTAGCCCCTCCACTGTCAGCGACTGTTCTCGGATCGTCGAGCATCTCCCTCAATGCCGCCAACACACCTGCTCATTCAGCGTCTCCAGAACCTCAACCTCTGTTGCTGAAATCCTCCAGTCCTGTGAACTTGACTTCATCCTGTACAACCCTAACAAACAACACTATGGTCATTACTCCCCCACCTCTGTCACCACTTCTCCCTACACCAGGCTCTCCTGTAAACATTTCAAGTCCTCGTTCAGGTGCTCTGTCTCCAGTTTTAACATCAGGGAATGTGAGCTCTGCAGGCATTGCTTCGAGCACCACCCAGCCTTCTAGTAACTCTACAACAAAATCAAAATCAGCAAGTGAACCAGAGAGGGAAAGAGAAATGTTTCGGTTTCCAAAGTCGTCAACTGATGGCGCGTTAAGCTCAGTGCTCCATGTTCAAGAATCTAACCTAAGTTCAGATGATTTTCATGAAGCCTTGTTCCTTCTTGAGCGTTCACCTAAAGGTGGCAGTGGTTCCTCGAAGCGCCGGAAGAAGTCAAAGAAGGAGCGCCACAAGGATAAGGAAAACAGCAATGGTACAGGAAGTTGTTCAAGTAAGGTCAAGGAAATTGCAGAACCGAGCTCTGTCTTATAAGGTAAGAGGATGTGTTGCATTAGTTACTTGATAGAACCAAGTTGCATAGATGAGATTGGGAGAGTGCATGCTGTTTGTTGGCAGTTAGAGTCAGCTGGCTGTATGTGTGTAAGACTTGCAGTGTGCTGTGGCAGGCCATACTTCCCGGTAATGTTTCTCATCTGAAACAGTTTTCAGTTACCTGTAATTTTGTTTCCACTTTTCATTCATAGATGGCAGATTTTGTATCATTCAGCTAGCTTGTGACAGCTGTTTGGTACTGATATATAGTTTATTTGATTTTGTAGTGTTAGCAGTCTACAACAGTGTTATAATGCAGATTGTAAGGGCCACTCCATGTGCAACAATATGCCATGTATTTGCCAACATGTGGAGTTAAGTTATATAAATTACTGCTTGGCACAACTTTTGCTGTTCTTCAGCTTAGTAAGCAGTTTTAATGTGTGTTGGAAGGTGTGCAAAAGGAACCTTGTTCTTATGGCACAGTTGGGCAGCTTATTTCCATTTCCTGGATCTGTTATTGTAATGGATCTTATGGAACTGAATTCTCACTTTCATCCGACAACACTAGTGTACATTAGTACCAAAACTGCATGGTGCCGACTTCAGCTCCTGATTGTTGCCGGCTTGAAGGCTCGGATGTTCTGTGATGTCAGCGAGTGGTTGCTTGACATTTTGAAGAGTCATAGTGACTTTGTCGTTAGGATGCGCTATGATCCCTTGAGGTTATGGCAACTACTGACCCAATGACAGAGCATCATATGACAGAAGATTGCTGTCCGATCTCATATCTCATATTGTGTTGCAGTTTATAAAGTATCCATTATCACTGGAATGAAAATGGTTTTCATTTAGGAAAAGAAATACAACTTCCAATAGTTCTATAATTAATTGTTACTTGCTTCTCTTCCACATTTCTCTCTTAACCCTTTCGTGACCAGTGGGACATATATATCCCGCTGGTCACGAAAGGGTTAATTGATACTGAAAAGTTATAGAAATTGAGGAAGCAGGTGCAGTATGTCACTAAATCATACCAATCTGCTACAGGCTTGCCACTGTCAGCCTTGGCCTTCTTGACCTTTGGCACTGGATGGAGGTGAGTGGTTGGATTTGGGCTTCATATACCACCATTCTGAAATTTCATTAAAAACTTGCCGGAACACCAGCTCTTCTTGTCGCATGCATCTGGCAATGTGGTGGTAATTTTCCTTGTTGTTTTTATTTATCATAACGTTATCTGTTGACAGCATCACCCAAATGGCTACTGGGTGTGGTCACATGTTGCATTTACTCTCTTCGTGTAATAATAGTGCAGAAACAGTACGACTACTCTTATGAAGCATAAGTGGCATAAGTCAATAAACTGACCAAAATCTTTGGTAATTTTATTTTGTGTACAGATAGCAACTGCAGTTATGTAACCCCCAAACGATGTAGCTCAGTTTTTGAGCAGTCAGTGATGTGTCATGGATTGTGGGCCATATAGCTTTTGTCTTAATTATATGAGTTATTTAGACATTCATATCGAGTGACATATCAGCACGTCACTAAGTAACTTGTCCAGTTATCTGTGACGTGTTATGGTTCAACGTATGTTTTACTGTGTGGAGCAGGCCGCCTCTGATTCATACTGTCGTCTTCCAGGTTGTGATGCCACAGTCCGCTTGGGCCCAGACTACATGGTGTCACAACCCAGAGGACCACAGGATAATCTTCACCTCTATGACAACCTCAAATTATGTATAACTTTGTGAGATTTGAGGTTCTCACAGCAGTGTGGTTTGCTTCTAAATTCTGGGACGTGATGCTGTTATCATTGGGTATGTGTTTACTGACGTTTTGAAGGTTGGTGGTGCGTTCTTCTTTTCAGACTGCTGAACGTGCCACGATCCTTCAAAACTTCAAGAACCACTTATTCCAATGACACAGTGTCACGTGCCAGAACACCCAAGTTCTTATATTGCCTTGTCGGTTGTTTGGCGAAGTGAAGGAGTATTATCAAGTCTTTTATTTATCCAACTGAATGCACCACTAGATTAAAATTTGCATTGAAACTTTACATTAAAATGCTCCTGCGTGTTTTGGTTAACGAACCATCATCAGGGAGCTTACTGCCATGCTTTACTAAAGTTATGTTTATTAAAATAGTCAATTAAAAATACGTCGTTATTAATTCATTGCAGTTTTGTGGCTGCATATGCAGCCACAAAACTGCAATGAATTCATAACGACGTATTTTTAATTGACTATTTTAATAAACATAACTTTAGCAAAGCACGGCAGTAAGCTTCCTGATGATGGTTCGTTAACCGAAACATGTAGGAGCATCTTAATGTAAAGTTTTAATGCAAATTTTAATCTAGTGGTGCATTCAGTTGCATAAATAAAAGACCTGATAATATCAGGATGCACGGTACGACTGTAAAAAAAAATGAAGTGGTATTGTTTTATGTTTTGGAACGTATATTGTTTTATTAAATATATTATTGACAGCAATTTGCTTTGAAGATATTTATTACTAATAATAGTAATTCTATTTTTAAGTAATGTTGTTACTAATGTTATGTATGATTAATCTAATACCCAAAACTTTCTAAAATCTAAAGGAAGTGAACTGTGAGCTAGCTTCGTGCTGTAGAGGTGTTGTGACTGTAATTAAGCAGAATGCACGCATGAAACACAGACATCGTTTGTAATGGCTCTGAAACCAAAATTTGAACACCACCCTCCCAGCACATTTTACCGCAATTGTTCTTATTTCTGCGAGGTAATTTTATAAACCGATGTGTTTGTTTTATAACTCACTTTGTGTGATTTTTTGAACATTAATTTTTCTGTAAGTTTGATATTCATGGATCCGTGCATCGTATTAGGACTCAGTAGAAATACCGACACGATGCAGCTTGCAATAGAATTTATTATTCCAAAGTTTATTGAAGGCTCAACATGTTTTGAGCTGCACACCGCTCATCATCAGGAGCTCTAAACTGTATTTGCAGCCTCTGGTTTATATACCCATGTGGTGACAATGGTCGTTCACCACACAGGTATATAAACCAGAGGCTGCAAATACAGTTTAGAGCTCCTAATGATGAGCGGTGTGCCGCTCGAAACATGTTGAGCCTTCAATAAACTTTGGAATAATAAATTCTATTATAAGCTGCATCTTGTTGGTATTTCTACTGAGTTTTCTACAAGTGTGTAATAATTTTTCTCATTTTATATTTATTTATGTATATTTTCATAATTGAAACCTTTATGAGTTCACATGTCCTGTGTTCAGTGTCTCTCTGTGATATATGTATTTCCCTGATTTGTAGGAAGTGTTCTAAGAAGGTAGATGTATTCACATATTTGCTGTGCGGTTGTTAATACGTCTTCTTTCAAGAATAACATTGCCTGGTTCTGGTAGGCCTGTAGTGTCAGGGGTAGATCTGAGCATAAAGCTGCACATTTGTTCATTCTCCAGCATGTCAAGACATCAAAGAAAGTATGCGTAAGGTGTTTCTTTATCCATCTCTGCATTCTCTGAATTTGAAATGGCTCACTAAATTTGGATGTTATTAATGAGATTCGATATGGAATTTCGTTCATGTTGTCCGTTTATTTATAATTTAAAGGTTCCAGCTTTTATATCGTTATGTTTCATCTAACTCGTGGATTTTGTGCTGCAAGCCCATTCTGATGTTCAGAAGCTTTCAAAACTGGTCTTCCATTTGATTATTTTGGTATTAATAACATAACCGTTGTGATTAAAATAAATCACCAACTAGATGCAACAATTTCTCCAGTTTATTATCCTGACGTTTATTTACAGCTCATCGTGTTTTGGGCATCTTCACGACCGTCATCAGGAGCTCAACAACTGCAGTAGCAGCCTCTGGTTTTACCTTTGTATCGTGGTGATAGCCGTGCTGTTGTTCGTGGTCAGGCTAGCCCTACCACGACCAACAGCACGGCTATCACCACGCTCCGAAGGTAAAACCAGAGGCTGGTACTGCAGTTGTTGAGCTCCTGATGACGCGCATGAGGACACCCGAAACATGTTGAGCTGTAAATAAACGTCAGGATAATAAACTGGAGAAATTGTTGCATCTGGTTGGTGATTTATTTTAATCGCAAGATGATGCACAGACTTACAAACTTTAAATAAATAACCGTTGTGCTATGACTCAAGTGCTTGGTCACCAGCCTGTTAACCACAGAGACCAGAGTTTGATTCCAGGCCAGTCCATGTTGGATATGTGGTGGATGAATTGGCACTGTGAGAGGTTTCCACGTACTTCAGTTTTTGCCCCCATCACTATCATTCCACCAGTACTCCATACTCATTCATTTATCTATTACCGACACTATGTTATCTTGGCACTTGACAGCACTGTTAAATAACACACTTTGAAAAATAAAATGAGACCATAACATGTGAAATATAGATATGTAATCCACTGACTATCCCGTTAGTTTCATAAGTACTTACTGTAACATCTGCACAACATTCCATCCACAGTGTAGTGGCAGTAGCTGCTTAGCTGCTGTTCTGGGTCTGCATCACTTCAAAGCACATGAAGCTTAAAATCCGTAACGTTACGAATGCATTTATTTCAAATTAGTAGACCATACAGACAATACTGCCACCAAAATAAATTGAATATTCATTATACATTGTCAGTAATTCAGTAATAATTGAAATATTAAAGTATGCTTATGCATACAGACTTAATTAATACATTTTAACTCTTTTGCATGTTACTAAGTTTATGAAGTGTTACATTTCTGGATAATTCAGTTTTTTTCTATTATTCGTGTCACCAATTTAAGTGTTATTGATTATATTAAGATATTGAATTATCATTACTATTAATAACATGTGAAGCCAAGATTTATATTTTTATACTTCAAATTTTATTATAATTATTAATATTTAATACAAGTTTAAACAATACTCGTTTGTGAATTAAGAATGGGTAAGAAAATGCAGTTTGTTTTGTAGTGTTTGTATGTAGTATCTTCTGTTTGTTTTAGTGCTGATTAGTGCCCAAGATGCTGAATTTGATTTTTGACACACATGCTTTAGAAGTGTTGTTTCTGTTTCTTTGTTCACTGATGCTGCAACATGATATACAGGGTGCGGCAGAAATAACTCCCGCATTTTGAAGAGCAATAAAAATCAAACGAAACAAGGTACACAAAAAATTCTTTTATTTATAAAAAGCACATTTGATGCAATTTTTTTTCAAACAGTTTTAAAGATAACATCGCTCAAGTGGTGGCCGTTATTGATGACACATTCTTGAAGCCGTTCATGGAAGTTTTCCATGGCTTTGCGGGTCATCGCAGGTGGAATGGCGGTGACTTCTTGTTGTATTGCCTCCTTTAATTGTTCAATAGTTCCAGGGCAACATGCGTAGACCTTAGCTTTTAGGTATCCCCAGAGAAAAAAATCACACGGGGTCAAATCAGGTGACCAGGCGGGCCAACCGATGTCACCACGCAAAGAGATCAGATGACCGGGGAACATTTCTCTCAAAATCGAGAGTGAACGACGAGAAGCGTGGCCTGTGGCCCCGTCCTGTTGAAACCACACTTCCTCTTCAATTTCATCCAATTTGGGCCGCAGAAAGTTCTGTAGCATGTCACAGTATCGATCCAAGGTCACAGTTACTGTCACACCTTCTTCCTCGAAAAAGTATGGACCCCACATGCCAAATTCGGCTATAGCGCACCAGACAGTTACACAGGGGCTATGCAACAGACGTTCGTGAAGTTCACGTGGGTTATCTACCGCCCAGTACGGAAAGTTTTGTTTGTTTACGGTGCCACACAGATGAAAAGGCGCCTCGTTGCTAAACAACACGACAGCTGCACGGGGGATGTGTTGTTGAACTTCCTGACACAAAGTTTGGCGGGTTTCCCAGTCTCTCTCGCTTAGTTCTTGGGCTAACATCATTTTGTAGGGATGCATTCCGAGTTCCTGGTGCAGCATTCTTCTCACACTTCGATCGGAAATCCCAAGGGCAGCGGCGTGTTTCCTTGCGGAATACCTTGGAGATTGCTCGATTCATGCCCTCACCGTCTGAACATTTTCAGGCGTTCTAACGCTCCGAGGTCGGCCAGGCGGTTTTCGTTTTAATGTTGACCCAGTAGCTCTCACGTTCGAAACCCACATCAGGATAGTTTTTCGATCTGGAACAGGAGCACGTCGACCAAGTCTGAAGTGTCTACAGAATGCTCTTTGTGTCGCGATCACAGATTTATTGTTCTTGAAAAAGGTTTTGACAACGAAACCACGGTGCTCGCCCGACCAACCCATGGCGTTATCTGAAAATGGCAAGACCACAGCTAACCAACGAGACCCCTCCCATCACTGTACCCCCTCCACAGCCCGAGCAGTGACCCCTCCAAAAGTGGGAGTTATTTCTGCTGCACCCTGTAATTGAAGCTTGATTTTAAGGTTGTAATAAATGTGAGAGACAGTCAAAAGTAGGGGACCGAAAAGCCTTGTGACAAGTTTTTCAGCTGCTACTTGTTATAATTGTTAGTGTGGTAGATATTTTTCCATGTGATGCCCAGATAAGTATCCAGTACAATATCTACATTTTTACGGGAACTTTATCATCATCATGGAGGGGGGAAAAAAGTAACATTTTTTTTTTACGCGTTGTGCAGTTAGCTTGCTGAAATAACGCTGTCATCATGAAAGGGGCCAGAATAAATACGGAATATTTTCACGTGCTTATACCCTGTTACTCTTTCTTTATGTTTATTTATTTTTGTCCATTAGTGTCCTTTCATTTTATTTGTGCTTAAGTCCTCATATCATTTCCTTGCCTCGATTATCCTTCATTGGTCACCACATCGATACTTGGATATTACTGATACTTAGAGACCATTTAGTGAAAAAGTGTGTTCACTGCATTCAGTAATTTTTATGCAGGCAAAGGGCCTATTATTTTGTAATAGATGAAGATTGAAAATTACAAGCATTGCAGAAATATAAAACGGTATGTACAATATTCTAAAGTTTTGACTTTGAGATTTATACATCATCTAATATATTTTAAACTGTTCTAGTCTCTAAATAAAATACACAACAAATTGTAATTCAAATGGAATGTATTGTTATTCAATATTACTGAAATGGTGATAATTGTTAATATCATCCGTATGTGGCATAATTGTTAATATCTGTTTGTGGCACAGGTGTTCATAACGTCGTCACTAATGTTGTGTCACTCCTTGTGCCATTGATATAAACAAATTGCAGGCACTAAACGAGTCTTCCACAGTAAGAGTTGTGTAAGTCAGTTGTATATTGTTATACTGTTGGATTAAACAAAATGTTATAATCACACAAATTTGACGTTCGTAGGGTCGTGCATCGTAATATATTTCTATAGTAAAGCCAACTAGATGCACCAGTTTCTCAAATTAATTTTATTTTGAAATAACACTCCACATGTTTCGGACGGTCTTTTCATCCATCATCAGGAGTTCAAGACTACATACAGCAACAGATACTGCTACCTGCTTGCTAGCAAGCAGCCACAAAACCTGTATGGTATGATGCTGTATGTACAGTCTTGAACTCCTGATGATGGACGGAAAGACCGTCCAAAACGTGTATAGTAGTATTCCAAAATAAAGTAAATTTGAGAAATTGGTGCATGTAGTTGGTTTTGCTATAGAAACTATAATCACATAATCCACAAATTGGGGCATGTTTGTGATTCTTGCATACATTATGATCCAAGTCTTAGAGAAACTGAGAGATCACTAATCACATTAGTTTGTTACTCAGAATTTGGTACCGACAGTAAGTATAAAGTTAGTTTTGTTTTAATCCAAATGACCAAATAATAGAGTAACACAGACCGAGGGTTTCGAAAGCTGGGCGCTGTAGATATCTGTACAGGCCTTGGCCTGGTAGCGTGTAATTTAAGGGTTTGGACTGCGTTAAAATAACAGCAATGAAATGCTGTATAAACATTTTAAGGTTTCTCAGGTTATTCTCTATTCACAAAGATAAATTTATTTGTATTATTTGATGTTCGTGGATCCGTGCATCACAGTATAATTCCCATAAAAAAATCCAACAAGATGCAACGGTGTATCAAAATTTTATTTCATGCTTATATGAAGCTCAACACGTTTCAGGCAACACACCGCCCATCATCAGGAGCCTAAAACTGCACTAGCAGCCTCTGGTTTTGCATACGTGGAGGGTTGTTGGCCATGCAGTTGCTGGACACTGACAGCGTCCAACAACTGCACAGCAAACAACCCTCTGCGTATGCGAAACCAGAGGCTGCCAGTGAAGTTTTAGGTTCCTGATGATGGGCGGTGTGTCACCCGAAACATGTTGAGCTTCATACAAACGTGAAATAAAATTTTGATACACTGTAGCATCTTGTTGGATTTTTTTATGGGAATTATTTGCATTAGTTGCATGTATCTTATGCCCATGACACAGCCAAAAAATTAACCACTAGCACAAAGAGCTGTGACGCCACTTGTTCATTCTGAATTGCCCAGTGATGTGAGTGCTTGTGCACATAATGTGGCAGTTTGAGAAATTATTTAAATAATGAGCTTGTGAACAGGCTTGTCAGACAGTGGAACAAACCGAGACATAATTTTGTTAGGGGCCTTCATGTCAACCCTGTCCAAAAGCAGTTCCAGGTAACATCTTAACATGGGCATTTGGTATCTATATACAGTTATTCAAACACCAAAATTATAGGTATTATGTGTTCGTAGAGCCTCGTTGAATAATTCCATTGAGGACTAACCCTCTAAAGCCCAGTGGTTACTTTATATCCCACCAGGTTTAACTTTAAAAAATTCTACGTTCTGCCCACGCAGTGTATTTATGTGTTTTGTGTGGATCTGAGAACAAACAGCGATTATTTCCATACACAACATTAACTGACTGGTTTGTATAACCGAGAGGCAGTTCGAACTGAACTAAAATATAATATAAATCCAGTTAATTTTTGGCTGTAAATGGTTAATGACATGTGTTAAATTAAACGTATGTTAAGGGCATTCTGATCTGAGCACACTGTAAGAGGTCAGATTGAGTCTGGGCTAGAGGAAGTGTGGCTTATGTTGGGTATATATATATATATATATATATATGTAAC
>Ga0268261_10003191_pt1 | contig 11983 bp, 8 predicted proteins | sample TergutNc150P1_FD_190353 | JGI IMG/M metagenome (GOLD analysis project Ga0268261, IMG submission 190353) | Nasutitermes corniger P1 segment gut microbial community from laboratory colony in Florida, USA - Nc150 P1 (SPAdes) (version 2) | ecosystem: Host-associated > Arthropoda: Insects > Digestive... | reverse complement strand
TTGGATGACCTTAAGGAAAGGAGAGGATACTCTCATTTGAAAGAGGAAGCTCTGGATCGCACTATGTGGAGAGCTCGCTTTGGAAGAGGCTTTGGACCTGTCGTAAGACAGACTACTAAATGAATGAGTAGCCTAAGGGTTAATCAACTTTTATACTGTTTCTTTAAAAATTTATAACAAATTCGCTAACTATTTTAGTGAACTGAAATTTTCAGTAAATACTCACCAAAGACCCTAGTAGTGCTTGAGGGTGTGATACCTCTGGAAACATTCCCCCTCGTGGAGTGGCACTAAGGAGAACTTGCAGATGTACCGAGTTTCACTGTGTTAAAAACGCAAATCTGCGTCACCCGTCCGCAATGTGTTAACAAAGCTCAAATGAAAATATGTGCCCCAAATGGGTACATAAAATGTATTTATTTCGTTTGACTTAACCATGTAATTTCAGCAACAAACAAAAAACAAACTCTTTGTCTATAATCACGTTATATGTTGATCTGTCTCAGCGTAATTATCTGCCGCATGTACGAAATACAACTAGAAATTTTTTCGGTCGATTCATCTAGGGGTGTCGATCACAAGTATATCCGGCAATATTTACACAGTTTCTCAGAATGTTTTTCTTGAAACATACTTGATCCACCTGCAGGACGCACAGTGTCTCCCAATTGGCCGACAGGTGTATCTACTGCTATATATCTTTCCTTTAAATACACATCCGCATTGATCTTATTTATTTTTGAGAAACTAACAGATTTTCAGCTAGTCAAATAATTTCCAGCATTTTATAGAACCTGAATTTCCCTTATCACATTCACTAACACACACCACTTGTCCTTATTCTGAAGCAGACAAATTCATTCCATGTCCCCACCCCACTCCTTGAAGAACCATTTTAGTATTATCCTCCCATCTTCGCCTAGGTCTTACAAGTAGACTCTTTGCATCAACTTTGCCCACCAAAACCTGTACACATCTCTCCCTCATATTTGCTACATGTTTCACACATCTCCTTCCCCGTGTGGAAAAAATTTGATCCTTGACTAACCCACAGGACATTATGAGTACCGTTAATAAAATATTAGTACGGATTAACGATGTAACCAGCTTCACATTTCGCCATTTTTCGATTGTATCAGATACATTTCACAACTTAGCTATTGTCTTTATACGTACGAGATGACGGCACTCTTAAACTTTAAGGTGAGTCTTCCCCGTTGTGTTTATCCAATACAAAATCACAAAGTACGTATTAATTAGTCAGAACACAACTATATAAGCAATAAATGGTACATAAAGTATCAACAGTATCAACTACATGTTTCGGCCTCTATATTGGCCATCGTGAGGTTGTATTCAGCTTATCAAGTAACTATACAATTTGCGTGGTGTACTCTGGGGGGGGGAGATCTCTTTTACAATATTGAGTGGAATAAAATTTGAACTTTTGGATATAATTACTAATGTCTCATATCAGTATCCTACTGTTGACATGTCCGAAAACAAGTAATGTTCATAAATCAAAGTATGTTACATTCATCTGTAGCCTCTGCATGCAGAGTGGCGTAGGGGTAACTGGTAGGCTCCATTGTGTTGTGTGTAGTGTCATGATGAGGTGGTGGCGAGGTATTGTCTTATTATTACCCTCAAGGCTGCGGAATCGCTGGGGGTGGAGTCTATAGGTGAGGTGGGTGTTTTTAGTGGTGTGGTAGTAGATCGCCTTGTGTGGATGTGTACAAGTCAGACATCCCTCTACAATCTGCTAATTGCTGAGGGATGTCTTTAGTGGCACTATGGTTCCGGTACGTGTGAAATAACATGACATAGCAAAGAGGGTTGTGTTTAGGTCATGGATTCTAGAGCTTTTCATGAAACCATGTATATCAGTATTACTCACTCGTTTGTTGGTCTGCTGGTGGTTTGTCGGCGTCGTGAGCTGTATTTTTAGTAATCAAAATCACTATATAAATGTCGCAATGTAGATACAGTTTTGAACTTTACTATAGTTTGTATTGCTGGTGTGGGCCCCGTCTTTACTGAGTTGCTTGGTTTTTTTTGGTGTGGATGTCGCATTATTGGTCTATTAGTTCACTAATTCACTAAATTATGGAAAACTATAGAAAAACTACAGAAAAATAGGTTAATTGCACATGTAGAATTGTTTATTAGAGTTTTTCTAGTGGTTGTGCGTGAGTATGTGTTGCGCTGTTTTCTGTACAATGGCCTGGATTTTCTCATGTGGAGGTAGTGTTTTTTTGTATTTGGAGAGTAAGGATATGTTTGCTTTCAGGGATATGGAGGGTGGGAGTTTTTATGTCTGGTGTTTCGTTAGAAGGGTGTTAACGATCGCACTGGGGAATATGGTATGGTTGTCGTTTAAGTGGTTGTTGGCTGTGAATTCAGCATAAATGCGAAATCGCTCAATTGTGTTCAGATGGGCATCTTTCTTGTGGTACTTTCAACAACTGCATAATGTTGTTTATGGTGCCGAAGGAATGTACTTTTTCATTAAGGTGTTCTGCGAAACTGGATCTGTGGCTATTGTTACGGAAGGCTTTCTTATGTTCATTGTATCGTGTAGTGAAGCTTCTTTCGGTTTGTCCAACATATGACTTTTTCTTGATTTCAAACTTTCGCCGTGTTTTGTATGTTGTATGTTTACTTCTGGGTAATACCCCGGCCTCTGAATTTTATATGCCGACGTTTCGGAACACTCTGCCTGTTCCATCTTCATAGGCAAGTAGGTAAATAATGACTAAATTTGAAAATAGTTAGGGTATACATATGAGAGAGGGTTTGGCTTGAAAACAGCTTAAGCCAATAAGAAAGAGGGTCGACGGGGTACGGGTGGGTCAGTTTACAAGGCAGGTTGTAAAGGGGTAATGACCCACATGGAGTTCGCGGGCGGGTATGTGAAACAGAATGGCTCGTGTCAGGGTGGCTATGGGATGGCATGTCAAAACTATTGTGTTGTAGGAGGTTGTCTCCTTTCCTTAAGCTTCTGTAGAAGGGGCTTCCAAGATTTGCTTAAGGTCAGGCTATCTTCTGTGTTCATATTGTGTGGGTGCATTTCCAGTTCAATAGCTTCCCTGACGAGCCGATCCTTTATCCTGTTTTAGCGGAGAGGAGTTTAGTATCCTGTAGTTTAATTATGTGGTCATGGTTAATGCTGTGTTCCGCTACTGCTGATTTGTCGGGTTGTGCCAGTCTTATATGTCTGTTGTGCTCTTTGATACGGAGTTGGACTGATCGACCCCTTTGTCCAATATAAAACCTGCCGCATTCACAGGGGATGCTGTATATTCCCGGTGTTCTTAATCCCAATGCATCTTTAACAGGAGGAAGGTGGCTGATTATTTTTCTAGGTGGTAGGGTGACACTTTTGATGTTATGTTTGTCCAGCATTCTGCTGAGTCGGCCAAAAGTTGTTTGTGTGTAAGGTATATATGCGGTCGAGGTGGGTTTATCATCAGTCTTGGCGGTCCGTGTTACCGGTTTCATGGCTCGTCGTATCTGTTGATGGCTGTATCCATTGTCCTTGAAGACGGTGGTGAGAAATTGTAGTTCGTGGGGGAGGGCATCCTGGTCACAGAGGGCTTTGACTCTGTGTATCAGGGAAGCGAGGACTGATTGTTGGCAGGTTGGTGGTGCGAATTCTGGTGTAGGTAGAGATTGGTGTGGGTGGATTTCCGGTTATTCTCCAAGTCGAAAGTGTCATCTATGTAGATGACACTTTCGTCATCTGGCCCCATGGCCAAGCAAAACTGGAAGATTTTCTGATCCACCTCAATGGACTCCACAACAAGATACAGTTTACATTGGAAAAAGAAGAAGAAGGCCACCTCCCATTCCTGGACATTGACATCTACAGAAGAACGGACGGCTCCCTAGGGCACAAAGTATACCGGAAATCCACCCACGTGGACTTCACGTGACTTAGCAGAGCCTGTTCTATCGGTAGGCTTAGAGGATGTTTGTAATTAAATGAAATTTTGAACATGAGGAGGACTGGTTCCCAGTATCTTAGATTTGTTTTGAGACGACACATCCCGGTTGTGTTGTTTAATAACACATATATTTATTACTCAATACAGTCGTACAAAACATACCAAGGAGGATAAAACTGGCAGCATATTTCGACTTATTAAGTGCCTGATGATGGCTCAATAAGCCTAATTTCAGCCTATTTTATTTTGCTTTGTATGTAGCGTAGAGTTATTTTTAGTAAAGGAAATGTATCTCTAACGCATGATGCTGTACCAGCCCTTCTAGTAATCCTCCTTCGTCGCACGAAATATCGGGGGAGGGGGAAGCAGGGGATGAAAAAAGAGGGAAGATAGGTCAAATAGAAGTTACAGATAACAGCCTATTTCATTATAGTCGAGTCACTTGATGTTCCACCAGAGCACAAAAACGTGCATCCTGCCCGCTGCCTTGATATTCCCCCCAAAATTGGGGTTGATAAAGTTTTCTTGTTTTTCTCCAAGCCATGTCAAAGTGCTAAATGGGAGGCGGGCCCCCTGTCTGTTAGCCATTCCTGCGTTTGACCGCATCGTTGGGCTCTGTAATAGACACCTTAAATCTAACGGGGGAATATGCTTACGATAACGCTGAGGTGAGACATCCCCGTTGTATGTTACAAATATAAAAATAACGTAAAATAGACGTCAAAACACAACTAATGGTATATTAGACAAGATGGAGTTAGGCTAAGTAACTACATGTTTCGGCCTATTGTGGCCATCATCAGGTTACAATCACTAATGTTAAGAGGTATACAATACGCTTAATGTAGGGTGATGAGATCTCATTCATCTAACATCTATAATCTAGTCTAATCAATCTAGTGCACATAGTGGAAGTGCTGTGTGCAGATTGCTGTCCTGGTATTTTCAGGTTGATGGAGTAAAAAATATAGTGTAGGGCGGTGTTACGTAGCGTGTGGCTATCTACGGACGGAGAGGATGATGTGTGTATTCCCTTTTGTCCTATGGTGGGGAGTGTGGATATTGGTTTTGGTACTTACGGTTTTGGTGGACACCTTCAGTAGACGACATAGACACGCCTATTGAAGGTGTCCGTTTTTGGTGGACACCTTAAATAGGTGTGTCTATGTGGTCTACTGAAGGTGTCCACCAAAAACGTAAGTACCGAAACCAATATCCACACCCTTCACCAAACAGCCCAGCCCATGATCGTCCGTTATTTTCGGTCACTTTAGCCAATATATATATATTTTTTCACAGACGGCACTCACCGTAGTGAAAACCCACACCCCCACCATAGCACAAAAGGGAATACACACAACATCATCCTCTTCGTCAGAACATAGCCACACGCTACGTAACACCGTCCTACACTACAATTTTCTCTCCATCTACCTGAACATACAAGGACAGCAATCTGCACACAGCACTTCCACTATGTGCACTAGTTTTATTAGACTAGATTATTGATGTTAGATGAATGAGATCTCATCATCACCCTACATTAAGCATATTGTATACTTCTCAACATTAGTTATTGTAACCTGATGATGACCACAATAGGCGGAAATATGTAGTTACTTAGCCTAAATCCATCTTGGCTAATAAACCATTAGTTGTGTTTTGACGGTTATTTCATGTTATTTTTATATTACGATAACGATTTTAAAGTCAGGCTGACGGCCTTGTCTCATCTTTCTAAAGGCTAGCGCCTAGGTGGCCCTGGACATTAATGGGAGTGATAAACATTGGTTGGTTGACTGTCTGGTTTCTCAGTCCAGACTGGCTCCATCGCAAACTGAAGGTATGCGACTTTTGTCAGGCGCTTAGTTGGAAGCCGCCACGAAAGGGAGAGGCGAGAGTGGGCCGTGCTTCGACTTTGCATCGTATACCCTGGCATTTGCCTCAAAACTGAGGAAAAATCACAGGCAGTGTAAGCTAAAGGCTCTCGGCTGACGTCTTGTTTTTTAATCACGCGATGCCAAAACACTAAGTCAGGCCATTATCGCCTGACAGCAGGGTCGAAGCTGATTGGCTAAAATGTGCCACGCCACAAACGTACGTTACTCTGTTGGCTTCCGGCATCCATTCTGTCAAACGTTCCTCGCACACCTGAAACAAAGATTGCTAAGCCGACACCCAAAGGCAGGAATTCACAGACTGATCAGATCAGACGTTGACTTGCCGATGGGGACCTTTATAAAGAATTTATATCTGTTTTAAATAAAACCCTTAATATATCAGGGAAGCCTGTTTCTGGGATCGAACCTGGAACGTGAGGCTTCAGTGTATTTAGGGTATACTCCTCTAGGTTTGTTGGCTTCACCACGCCTAACGAGACCTGCTGCCCCTACCAGAAAATAATTAGCCATTTTTAGGATTTTCGCTAATTCTTTCGCGGCTACCGAGGTGGTCCTGGGGATGAATCCCCACCGTACTTCGACCAAGTGAACAACACCCTATTTCTGCTGCCCGCCCTTCGTGACGAGTTATTGAGGTTCGATTTCGAGCTGCAGGGAATTTTCAGTCAGAAGTATATCAGGCAATAATTAGACTAATTCTCCGAACGATTTTTCTTGAAACATACTTGTTCCACCTGCAAGACGCACATTGTCTCAGATTCAATGACGGGTGTATCGACTTATACATCTCTTTCCCCTAAGTAACTAACTCCTTGGAGCACAGTCCTTCCTGAGAAGCTAACAGGTCCTCAGCTAGTCCAGAAATTCCTTCCATTTTATGTATCCCGAAGATTGGTTATAGCATTCGCAAGAGCCCACCAACTGCCTCTATCCTGAGCCACATCGATTCATTCCATAGCCTTCATCCCACTTCTTGAGGACCCATTTTAGTATTATCCTCCCATCTATGTCTAGGTCTTCCAAGTACTCTCTTTCCTTCAGGTTTGACGACCAACACCTGTACACATCTCTCGTCCATGCTTGCTACGTGCGCCACCAATCTCTTTCCTCTTGTGTACAAAATTCGAACTTCGAATAACCCACGCGACATTATAAATACCGTCAACGTACAATCTGCACTGATTAATGATTTGATTAGCTTCACATTTCGCCATTTTTCGTATGTATCAGACACACTACAAAACCGAACAGCTGACTTTTATCGTACAAGTTTATATCAACTTACAGATACTGAATTGTTTTCATTTATTATAATTTTTAATAGAATTGTTTTCATTTATCTCAACTTTTAATAGAATTAACCTGATAACATTGACATTCGTGCGTCGCTATGGATTAGTATGATGCCTCTGTCCATAAACAACTGAAGGTCATTTCATTATTAAGTGTTTTGTAAAGAACCTAATTTCTACCAAAAATAATCTCATCCTACAAGATTATAGACAAGTTTTCACCGAAAAAAATTAAAACATTTACAACTTTACATTTTCTGACACCGTTCATTGCCTGGAAACATAACGCTAAATGTCTTTCATATATCTGATATAGACTGTAAAATTATCTACGTAAAGAGGGAGCCAATTTAAAATTTTGGTTACCTGTGCTTGATATTGAATGAAATAATTCTCACGTGTATTTACAGTTTAAGTTTAAACTGTAACACACACAAATTACGCATGGTAGCTACTGTGGTAATCACCCATACAACACAAATATGATTTTTCAATTTTATCGTATTCTGGGCTGTGACGCCGTGTGGCCTGGTAATAATATGCCGTCGTCACAGATGAAAGTACTTTCATCCGACAGGGGAAAATTCCAGTAGGTAGGTGGGCGTTTAGGATGCGATGCGGAGGACAGCGAAACAGAGTTCTGCTATCCCTCAGAGTTACAGAATGGGTAGCAGCAAATTGTCACTCGTCGCTCATGCGCGTTTAACAAGTTTTTAAGCTGAGATTTTCTCCTGAGCTTTAGACAGTACTATCGCCATCTTCATGGCACATAATCCAAGAAAAAGAACGTGGCTTTAATGGTCGATATATAGCTACAATATAGGATGACACTAGTAAGTTCCACCGAAACGTTGGTAAATCTGTGCCACAGTTTGCTGCGTCACGTCCCAGAAGCCCGTAACGTGCAAACTCAACTCCGTGCCCACCCCTTCCTCCACACCTAATGTCTTATCGTGCCTGTTGATGAGCCTCTTATGCACTCGCCAACTAAATCCAAATGGACACACTATTCTTTCCACGTGCGCTCTTTGCAATTTGCACTACACATTGACCTTGATATTGTTGTTTTACAGACATAAGTTAACTTGTATCATTTTACGTGTATGCAAATTTTACATAAATAATAAGGTTTTTCACTCTAAATGGCTTTTGAATGCAAACGGAATGTGGAATTGATGTATAGAGCACAGCAATTTAGTAACTTTAAACAATGAAGTTATTATTATTATTATCTTTATCATTATCATAATCATCATCCTTGTCATCACATTTATGCAGGGCATTTACAATTATATACATGAAACAAAGCATGTTTCTTGGGAAGACAGTGTTGCAGCTGTTCTGTATTTACGGTTGTTGCTACATTTAATGTTTTTTTCACACGTAAATATCTTTTGTTTATTATTACTATGGTTGTTATTTGAATAAAGACGTTTGTCACACACATTACACGTACAGAACGGTAGGTTGATTACTGCTGAATGGTCAGTTGAGGATGATTTGTAATGAAACCACCCGCCTGATACAAGTGATTACTAAATTTCATTTATATTTTTCAATGTAAGAAGAAACCAAGAACATACTAAATTAAGGGAATGCTCTTCATTGTTAAGTTCAGAACGTTTTTGTTTAAATTTTGCTCTCTATAATATATGAACATTAAAGTACACAGAAATACAGTTTTGCCTGTTGTTTGGTACGGGTGTGAAGTTATGTCTCTCACAGCCTGTTGGAAGTCGGCTGCTGAGAAAAGAATTTCAGTTTAAAAGGAAGAAAGAAACAGAAAGCTAAAAAATGCATAGAATGTATACCATTTAATATGGTACGTGACTTTACTTCATATTCGGGGTACATTTGCTGCCATTCTGCAGGAGATATTTTAAAAAATTTGAGGAAAACTACAGTCACTTGCAGGTATAACGTTTACTGACACAAGTGCGTCATCCACAAGAAGTTGTTGACATACACCAGTGTGTATCTTTCATTTTGCAAGGAAATTTGTCTATGTGAGAGGAAGGTTTCTGCCAGCTAGTTATGTGGTTAGCGCACACACATTACGAAAAGCAGAAATATAAGTTATTATTTGTACGAATATATTTTACTTAACTTTCCATCGTACGTAAATTTCGCATAAGATTACATGAATGATATGTACATGTTAATGATATGTACATGTTAATGATATGTACATGTTAATGATGTGTACATGTTCATGATGTGTACATGTTAATGATATGTACATGTTAATGATGTGTATATGCTAATGATATGTGCATGTTAATGATGTGTACATTTTAATGATGTGCACAGGTTAATGATGTGTACAAGTTAATGATATGTACATTTTAATGATATGTACATGTTAATTAAGTGTACATATTAATGATATGTACATGTTAATGATATGTACATGTTAATGCAATTTAATATTTACAATTCATAATAATTTTTCAAAATATTTGTAATAAATTTTAAAGTATGGCAGATATTGTGCATTTTCTTTGCCATGAATATGTATAACATTTTATTACCAACTAATTGCACAACAAATTTAATTTACCAAAGGAGAGTATTCAAACATGCTTTGACTGTTTGGTACTGCCACTTTTATGGAACACAGAATGGTCTTTCATAGTATACACAAGATGTTGACACACTGGACTTAACAATCAACAGTTTCCTATATTAGGCTTAAATTCCGAGACTTTAAATTGGTCGGCCAACGAAATTCAACCCTTTCGTTGTCCGACAAGTCACTATTGATAAGGTTGTTGGAGTTGTTACCCTGGAGAGTGAGGGGGTAGAAGTGCAGAGGGGACTCAAAATTGGGTAGTAGAGTGAGAGTTACCGGCTAGATTGGAAGTAATCAGCACCTGGGACTGAAGTTTATTAGATTGTTTTAAAAAAGCCAGACACCGTTTATATCAATACGTGAACCAACATTCCGAGACACCTGATCTTTTCTCATGCTCCCGCAGTGCTAGACTGTGCTTCTGAATTTCCCAGTCCATCCAAAGAAAGTTAGAATGCTTCCCGTACTGGGTGGAGGGGGGGGATGAGTTTGAAGAATCTCGTGACTTCAGGTATTCCGATTAAAATTATGCACACATTTCTCATTCCCCCACCACACCCCTCTTTATGCCCGAGTAGGGTCATTCGCTTTGATCTTGTTAGTTATATATTTAGCTTCGAGGAAATAAGAATATAAATTTATTGAGAAAGGATGGAAATATAAATCAAATTCATTTCTCTTTCTAATAAGATTCCTTATTCACCGTTACGGTAGGCAAAATAGAAACAGAAAACTGGAATGAAAGCAACATTTCAATTATTAGTACACAGGACGTCCGCTAAGATGTCACGTGACAGGTTTCCAGTTTCTAGGGGGTAAGTAGTTCTACTCTGTTCAGTAAGTGATGGTGTGTGGCCGGGAGGTCTGTCAAATGGGACAGCCGTGCAGGTTAAGTGACGTAAGTTTAAGTGACGCAGTTGCAATTTCGCAGAAGTTTAAATCGTTGAGTGCGTAACTTTACACAAGTGCGTGTTACAGTGCGTTTGAATATATTTTAACGACAGTATAACATTGGTGCTAACAAACGTTTATTATTGAATATAAGAAGATTTAGAAGTTTCATGTAAATCGTTCCAGTTGTACACAGAATTTCGCGTATAATGGATTTCAAATTACTTCAGAATATAAAGGTAGTGTTTTTATTATTTACGTGTCCAAATCTGCAAATACCAGCCAGGTTTCATGCAAAGTATTTTACGTAGAAATTATTCGGAATCTGTTATCTTATGTTTTGTTTTCCACTAACTCTTAACGTTAACTGTACAAAATACGTAAAATCAGAGACATAGACACGTTCAAATACACAAAGTAACAGCACAATATGGTCGACGGCTTACAAATTTGCCATGCCTTTCAAAGGGCGAAGAAAAACAGACTCCTAGTAAAGCGCACTGTGATTAATTATTTTGTCAGATCACAGCGTTAATTCAAGTCACGATTTGACGTTGTAAAATGGGGATTCCTGAAATAATAATTAGTTCGTGTTGCATGCAATTAAATTGGAGCTTTCTTACGTATGTTTTTCAAAAATACGTTAAAATGAGAACGAATTGGGAAATTCGAAATCGAGATATTTGTGCTTTAAATTGTAAGCGTCATGCTGACGTGGAGGAGAGCGTAGACTGGTGTAAAAGCATTTTTTCGTCTAAAGAAGTGGAAAGTAAAAGTCATGAGTGTCAGCGAAACATGTTAAACGCAGTTAGGGTAACTAGTTTAGAAGCAAACGCAGGGAAAAACACGTCTTGGGAAACCGCAAGTTACAAATATAGACAATAGATTCTTCAAAAAGTGTCAAGTTTTAAATATTTTGGACAATAAAAATTAAAATTGTATATAAAGGTAGTGAACACTGCAATCGGTTCGTGCAAAGCCTGCTGCCAATCATTTCTGAATCCGAATGGATGAGACCCTTGAAATAAAATGCGTAAATTGTGGGGTAATATTAAAATGGATATCAAAGTAGTAGGTTAGTTTGTTCTGTGTTCTTTAGACTTGGGAAAGGGACGAGTGGCAGATTTGTAGGAAGAAAAATGTACCTTTTTTCTTATTAGCTCCAAAGAAACTTCGGATTAGGTAAACGACTGTTGGCTTTCCAAAGAGAAATCTGTTACGGGTACTGATTTAGTAACATGGGTTAGATGTCCAAATATGTCACATCCCTTGAAATTTAATCGTTGTTGTTTCAACCATAAAGTGGTTTAACATAAATGCTTTTCATATATATATATATATATATATATATATATATATATATATATATATATTGTGTTT
>Ga0268261_10003190_pt1 | contig 11985 bp, 7 predicted proteins | sample TergutNc150P1_FD_190353 | JGI IMG/M metagenome (GOLD analysis project Ga0268261, IMG submission 190353) | Nasutitermes corniger P1 segment gut microbial community from laboratory colony in Florida, USA - Nc150 P1 (SPAdes) (version 2) | ecosystem: Host-associated > Arthropoda: Insects > Digestive... | reverse complement strand
TTAACCCCTTGGCATACACAGACGTCTGTGAGACGCCCGGGCTCGCTAGGTCGATTAATACACAGCCGGCTGTGAGACGGTCTGAGCCATCGATGTCTTTTGCTTTTAATTCTAGCCTTCTGTCAGTAGATGGCATGACATGTCTTTTACCGTTTGAAAGCTGATGAAACGCTTTTAAAACGCTCTTTGCACCATGTGTTATAAAAATTAGTATGCCAAAGGGTTAAGTACTGTTCAGAGTGTAATAAGAAATGATAAGAAAAGATGCACAGTAATATGGCCCTATTTACATTATAATCATGCAATGGGGGGGCAAAGGTGGGATTTAAAAAATCCATAATAACTGTTCTAAAAATACAATGCCTCAATACAAAAAGTCTGCAAACTCACTGGTCCCATGACACAGATGATACGTTCCTTGAGCAGACGTGAGTAGATATCATATGCACGTTCTCCTCTTCCTGTCTGTTCAATGACAATTGGAATCAGTGGTAGTCTGTATGTTGATGAGGTATGTATTGGCTGCACATGTTGACTGTGGCGCTACAAGTAAAACAGACCATCTGTTTCACAAAATACTGGTAAACAAATTCTAACCTATTCTATGGGAAGGTGAATGTGGCCTACTTCAGGTTCTATTACAGCATTTTATTAAAACCTTGCATAGGTCTGTACTCTATGAGACAACGATTTAGTGAAAAATATTAAGTTCTTGCAGTTAGTTGTGAGCTTCTATATGCAATTCAACTCCTACACTGCAACAGTAAATTAGCTCAACAATAGTAACTGAGCACTTTTACGCAACACGGACACTAGATATATGGTATTTAACCCTTTAAAGAATAAATCTCCTCCAGTATTTAAAAATCCTGTTCCAACCTTATAGAAAACACAACATATCAATTACAAAGATCAATCAGTTAATGCTGACCAGGGAAAATAATATTTCGCTCCAAGTATCATATGAAACATAAATACATTGTGTGAAGTGCAGAACTTTGAATATACAGCACGTGCTACACATACTAACCACAATGCATGACAGGAGTGTCACTGCCTCTCTTCCCAACAGATTATTCCGAGAAAAATGTCGTACCATAGCTAAGTTTAATTAATGAAAACAGGTCAGCTGTTTAGGTTACAGAATGAGAAGTGGAACACGTACTCATCATAATGAAACTGGTGCCTGACGTTAAGGCATCCTGTGATAAATCACCATGCATGTTGTAAATAGGTATACTCAAAAACTTTTTGTCCTGGGTTAAGAACTCATACCTCACTTGCTTTAGTAGACTCTCAACAATGTTCAAGCTCCTTTTGGATTTATCAAAAGCACTTGCATTTTAGAAAGATCCTCAGTGGTGTTTCATTACTATGACAAGAAACCTAGCCCGATCACATTTTAATGTATTAAGATTTAATAACATTCATGTTCCTTGTAACATACAGGGACAAAACCATTCTCTAAAATATGCAAACTGAGTTGGTAAGTTATAATTTCAGATGCAGTGCACCTTAATCATATTCTCTGGCAAGTTTCATATTCTTCGCAGTGCCGGATACACTCCTCAATATCCATCACCAACCTCGAACCACACGTCTGGTTGAACATAACCTCATCAACTTTCTGATTATAAGTTCTACAAATCCACATGTTAATTAAGTTTATGTAAATTAATGCACTGGGGAACTGAAAATTAGAACTCTCCCAAACATGTTACATTCCAACTTCATGGATGGGCTCCAAAGCTACTAATACAAATTATCATTCTTTTCGCTTCCTCACTTTCATAATAAACCTATCGTACGTTTAAAAACTTCAATTTACCTACGTATATGCAAAATTCGAACAGTGAGTACTCATGACGAAATAACATACCAAACTACATAATAATCTATCTGCTTTTCGCCACATTTCGATTGACACACACTTCCTCCACGAATCCACTCCCATGCTGCCCATCGCCTACGAGTTTGGGTCCCACAGATTATCTCAATCTTGTACACATTACGTTCTATGCCAACTCGTAAACATACGCCTTACCAACCCACGTACAAATTGAGGAACGAAAGTGTTGTTGGTTGTAGAAAGGGCGAATAAATTTTCTCATACTATACTTGACGCTTATACTACCAATGACTTCACGCATCAGAAATTTGCTTTGCTGTGACAATTTGGATTCGCTTGTTATTAGTGCACAGGATTATTATTTATTGGCAGCGATGTAATCACTGTAATTCAGTGGCCGTAAACCTAACCTTTTAAACGAATTCGGTGACTGCTGATTATCATGGAAAGTCTGGAGTTTAAGTTAGAGTGCTTGAAAACAATAGACACCAAGCACGGCGCAGTAAGGGCGGTAAGATTTAATGGTAAGTTCGATGATTCCACTCCTAGAAGAGATCTTCTTCAGAATAAGTTTCTTTTCCTGACAGAAAAACAACCAGGGATTGTAATGAAAGCATGTTTGACATTCCATTACCAAACTTACACTGTCAAATGCAATTCTGTTTGTGTAATTGATTTTTCCAGTTTGTGATAAATGAAATGGTTGTATGACACCATCTGCATCTTACAGTTGATGGCTCCTACTGCTTGACATGCGGTGCAGACAAGAAGCTGAAGCTGTGGAATCCACATAAAGCACTGCCACTGAAGACATATAGTGGACACGCAGATGAAGTACTGGATGCATGCAGTTCCTGTGACAACAGGTGCATCTTGTGATTGAACCTGCATTCTATTTATTGAAAGAAACAGCCATGCAAGCTTTGATTGTTGATCTATACATTCTATATTAACTTTCAACAGCCTACAGAACCCATAGTGTAGAACATTTTTAAAAAGTTATATGTAGTTACTTCTGTACTTTGGTCCCAAAGAGTAGAGTTGTATAGTGACAAATTATGCATGTTCATAAGCTTGGTATTAGAAGGAGGTGAGTGGCAAGAATTCCTTGTACTAGTTGTGAAAAGGTTCTTTTATACAGTCTGCCATACAAAACTGACGTGGCAAGAGCATGCATTATTCCAAGCAAAATTCATAGAACATTGTGGGTTGGTTACTTATGCCCTTTTGGTGAATCTTTTTCCTTGTTTAGGGGTTCAGTGTACTTTGTTACTTTGTTGTACTAAGATTTTCCTTAATTACAATAACTGGAGAGTCATAAGGCTGAGAATTTGTTTTACTTACATTTGCTCTTATATATGCTTAGTGGCATTAAAATGTCTACATTCAACATGGTTTTGCACAGACATTGTGGTTGTGTGATGAAATTTTTAGTAGTTTTATATCTCTTACCACACTCATCATTTTATGCATGCTCTAAGTTGAAGTAATTACAAAAGTAAGAGACCAATACTAATGTAAGCAGGAAGTTTAAACATTGATTATGTAACAGTACCTTTATCTCAGTGACTGTTTTTAAATACCTTCAAAATGCTATATTTGCTGTCATTTTAAGCTATAGGTCCCCCCCCCCCACACACACACACACACGCACACGCACACGCACGCACACACACGCACACACACACACACGTACACACACGCACGCACACACGCACGCACACACGCACGCACACGCACGCACACATGCACGCACACACGCACACACACGCACGCACACACACACAAAAAACTAAACTAAACTAAACTAAACTAAACTAAACTACATCAGTATATTGCTGTATGGGTAGAGTCATGATTGGTCCTCCCAATTCCTGTTTATTTTATTCCCAGTTACAGTTTCGTGTCATTTATTGATAGTTGATCTTGAAGGTAGTGAGCTGCCAGAGTCAAATTACCTTTATGTGTCACTGAGAGCATCCTGAATTTTGGTTAGGTACATTGTTTTACACCAATCAGTGCATACTGTACTGTATACTGTATTGCAGACTATGTTTCAATTCAGTTATCTGTTAATGGTGCATGTTCTATACAGTGTGCAAGTCAGTTATACTTGTTACATGTCCTTAATGTTTAAAATACCTAATATTGTGTATGAACACATATGTGCATAACATTGTATAGGAGGATATGCACTGATGGTTATATATTGGCAATATTACCATAAACATTCATGATGAAGTGCTCATTGAATAGTTATTTCATTTACTGAGACCACCTAGCCTTATTCTTGTAAGGGACTTACGAGGTTTTGGTTAGAAGGTGGTATTCTGTTCTAACAGATTATATATGCATGCTTCCCATGGGTGGATTTGTGACCAGCTACCACACCTGACAGCAAGAAGTAAGGTTTTTATCCAGTGACCATGCACCATTAACGTTTAATATCTTTTGCAATTGATGCAGCATTATTAAACCCCAAATTCCACTCTGAATTTTTGGATTAACCTTTACCAGTTGTACATTGGATATTGGATATGCATGTTCCAGCTGCCCAAACATTGCATTTCATATCTTTTAAAGTGTACCAACTGTCCCCCCCCTCCAAGTTAACATATAGCTCTTAGCAATGTAGAAATGGGAGCTGGCGGGCCCCCTACCACAAGAAAAACTGTTACTCCTCTCCTGAATTCAGATGTGGTCATAAGCTTAGCTTGTAAAGTCTATATTCTTGGACATTGAAATTCAGATTATTGTACCATTTGACCTTACCACCTGCTTCAGAACCATTACTGTTAATATCCCACACGAGTGTATCTTGTCCAGTAACCAGATTATCTCATGAAGGTTATTATTAATTATGGCAGTCAAATTGTATCATGCGGACAAGACAAGTCAGTGATACTGTGGGATGTAAGCTCAGGCACGCCGCTGCGTAGACTGCGTGGGCATGCTGCACGTGTTACTTCTGTGCGTTATAATGAAGAGTCAACAGTAGCTGTGTCTGGCTCACAGGACTGCACAATCATGTGTTGGGATATGCGCAGCCGAAACCTCAGACCTATCCAGGTATGGGATCTGCTTTTTGTTTGAAACTACCATAGCTGTGATTCACGTGAAAATGTTCAAAACTGACGGGATGAAAGTTAATGATGAATTAAATGACAGATTATGGAATTAAGAAGAACATCAGGCTGACAGACAGTGTTATTTTGGATTCTTTAATGAACCCCTGTCAAGATAGGTGGGGCTATGTTTGATGAGAGCATATGGTGACTGTGAAGGTGAATTTGAAGCAGTGTGATTGGTGGGAAGAGGGGGAGTTGGTCTGTTGAGACACACTAACCTAGTGTTTTACAGGAGAATCTCAAGTCTCTTACAGTACCAGGTCACTTGGAAATCTTCGAAATATGAGGCATATACAACTGAAGCTTGTCTGAGGATGCTGACTGGTGAAGGAACTGCAAAAAAAAAAAAAATAATTAAAGGCATTTGACTGAAGTGCCATTTATGTAAAAGTGGCATTCTCTATCTGTAAAGAACTCTTTGGTCTGCTGCCTGAACCACTGTACTACAATTTTGTGCAGATTGTCATATGATGTGAATGTATGTCCTTTCAGGGCTTTTTTAAATGGTCCAAAGATGTAAAAATTGTATGGTGATGGTTGTGTGCATCTACTCCCCATGGCGTTCAGTCGGTACTGAACTCTTTGGGCAACATGGGGATGGGGATTGACATGCAGCAAGATGATGTCATCAATGAGTTTATCTCAAAAGTTTTTCTTGATCTTGGTATGCAGCTGCTGAGGCACATGACAGTGACAGTTGGCACTTTCTGTGTCACTACATGATGGGTCCATCAGTGTCAAAGAACAAAGTCAGTATTACTTTATCAGTGGGTGTCTGTGACTTGAATTTCTTCATTTAGAGTACAGTGAGATGAAGTCATTGCATACCTGCTGGTTTCCCTTTTGGTTCAAAGTGGCAAAACCACATCTCATTGTCCAACACATTCCATCACAGAAAAGCATCACCCTCACTGTGTTATCACTGCAAGTTTTCCAGCAGTATCAAGATTCACTGCTGTTTGTATATGTCTCAGTAGACATGGGACTCACTGAGAACACACCTTGTGATATCCCATATCCTCTAGAATTGCACACACAGTGCTAATGCTCATGGTCAGTTCCATTGATGGGAAGTGATCTGCCTGCCTTTCCTTGCCCACAGCATTCTTGACTAATCTGCAGAAGACTGCATTAGTCAAGAATGCTGTGGGCAAGGAAAGGCATGTCTGTCATTCATTGTGTGATCAACTAGAACATACATAGGCAATCCAGCATTGTTTTCTTCAATAAACATGCAGCACCATAAACAACACACATCTGCCTATGAATTTCAGAAGTTGGTGTCCTTACACTCCAAGAAACTGAAGGACTGCCTTCTTGTCTTGTTTGGACAGATTGATCACCTGGTATGCCGTATTTAAGCTGCTCTGTAATGCTGTCCATACTAGGTACTTAAGGGCTTCTCAGTATGTTTACCAAGTCAGATTCACAGCTGCATTACCTACACTGCCACAGCAGCACTGCAAATGGTTTTCAGTTATATGTCTCATAACATCTGCTTTTAACTGTAACTCTGTGTGTCTACTAATTGTTACTAATGCCTTGAGAAGCATAATTGCTCAACTGGTTAGGAAAGTCCCTCACCTGTTGTAGAACCTGATAGTGAAATGTTGGGTTCACAAGATATCACTCACACTCTTAAATATTATGAATACAGTAATATATTTAATATTTTGAGGACCATCAACATACCTTTATGTCCATGCATGTAGTGAAGATTCCATTGCTGGGTGTGCATATCTGCACTGAGAAGCAGTTCAGTTCTCATCTTGTCTATGCATACAGATCTGACTGTGATAAGAAGTGGCAAATGAAGTAGGGTTGTGTGTATATATATATATTTGCCACTAGTAGCAAAAGTTTACTGTTGCACATGAGAACAGAACAATTTCCATCTTTAAAAGATCAAATGGCTTTCTGACTTGAAATACCTGGCATGATAACTGGACTGAGAACCAAACGGGAGTGTTCCATCTGTAAAGTAAAGGTAAAGTTCAACCTAGAACAGGCCACGTAGGCCCAGAGGGGCAGTAGAGGTACAGCTCTTTCCTTAACCTCGGCACTAGATGGGGGTGGGTGGTCAGCGTTACGCCTCGGCAGCTTTACCCCCTGGAAAGACCCAGTACCCATTGTATAGGAGGCTGGGTAGGCCCCAGGGCCAGTCTGGACAGGTGCAGAAAATCTCGCGCCCACCTGGATTCAATCCCCAGACCGTCCAGCCCGTAGCAAGTCGCTATACTGACTGAGCTATCCTGGCCCACTGTACATCATTTTTCTTTGGATATTGACATCAATCCTGCTACAATCCTTGCAATGAGCTGTTCTGTTTACATGTGTTCTGGTGTCACAAACAGGTGATGCGAGATGCAAAGGATGGCATCACATCTCTTGCAGTAACCGATCATGAAATTGTGACAGGATCAGTGGATTGCAAGGTGCGACGTTATGACATCAGAGCAAATAGACTATTCTCTGACTTCATAGGAGGTATTAATGCACTGCCAATGTATATGTATTCCATTAACCTATTTGTATGTTCTCAGCACTTGTCAGTCTCTCATACATTTTTCCCACACAAATACCTGTAGAGGTAACCAGATTCTCATTATATTTCCAGTAGCAAGTTTTTTGTTGCAACTTGGCAAATCAGTGAAATGCTGAACCACGTGCCAACTTAAGTAAATGGGGCACTGAGTTGTTCCCTGAACATTCTGATACCTACTGTTCCCTTAGTGGCACATTTTATTATGAAATGTAAACTTTATGGCAGCACTGGCCCTGCACCTCTCAGTCAGGCTTTAGAAAAGGTAAAGTAACAACAATAAGAGTAGACAGACTGAAGACAGTGCAAGAAAAGAGTGTTATTCAAGCTAACATTTTATAATTGGCTTAAATTATCTGAATGTCACATGGAGGACTGGAGGACAGTGCATGTCAGTGTTACTGATTGAACACAATTCTTACAACACGAAGTATTCTCATCTTTCATGAAATTTTAAGTCATAAGATATAGAACTCCCAGTTTCAAGCCATAAGCATTCACCTTCTGTCAATACTGTTATCTGCCACAGCACTGCTGGTGTTCTGGAAATATGGAAACATTGTGATTTACACATTTTTTTCTTTTGTGGTGCTATTTTTGCATGTCATATTTTGAATAACTTTTTCTGAAAAGTCATTGTATTAAAGACTAATTAATTTACACTTAAAATATATAGTTCATTAGCCTTCTTTTGTGTGTAAAACGGATATCTACTCTATATTAATGAGACTAATATTTTTAACCTACGCTCTTATAGATGATATATCTGCTGATAAAAAAAGATAATAAATAACCTGCCTCACACATTATCCTTCACAACCTTAATATATACTGTATGAAGGGAAAAGTGTTGTATGGGATTGTCGTGTGTTTCAGATGCAGTAACATGTGTGAGTCTGACACGTGATGGACAGTGTCTGGTTGTAAGCAGCGCTGATAACATGGTGCGACTGCTGGACAAAGAAAGTGGAGATCTGCTGGGAGAGTGAGTTATATGGATAAAGCAAGAAATTTTCAGACTGTGGTCCAAAAGACCACAATCTGAACAGTCAGTCATGAAAACCTTGAAACTTCAATAGGAATTCTCCATCATTGCAAGTGGGGACCGGTTAACACATTATGCGTGTATTAATTTAATGCAAGGATATTATCACTTATATGCAAGATGTCTCGAGTTTCTACAAACCTGTCTTCCTGTTCATATAAGGCTTATACTCAGAGCACTGTTCAGGGACTACTTATGGTGTCATTATATTTAACACATGCTTTAAAATAAAATAAAAGTTAAAAAAACCCCACATGCTGTAAAATAAAAAAAAGTAAAAAAAAACTCAATATTATGAAGGTAAAACTGTCCAATTCCACACCATGAAGGCATACAGGGCAAGCAGAGGTATAGCACCATTCTCTTACTTGGGCACTATGGTGGAGGTGAGTGGTTAACTCATGCTCTTGCTGCTTTACCTGGGGAAAGAAAACTTGCACACACTGAGGAGGCTGGGTGGTCCCTTTAGAGCTAGTGGATGTTTTGGAGAAAGGAAAATCTCTTGTTCCTACCAGGATTCAATCCCAAAACCATCCAGCCTGGAGCCAAGTATTGTACTTCAATACATAACAGGAAAATATTAATGGAAAAATGTATGCTTGAAGTGCCCTTTTAACATTTAGGTATGCTTTTGTATAGATAGTGGGCCGGGTTGTGTAGTTGGTATAGTGACTGGCTATGGGGGGGACGGTCCGGGGATCGAATCCCAGTGGGGGCGAGATTTTCCGCACCTGTCCAGACTGGCCCTGGGGCCCACCCAGTTTCCTGTACAATTGGTACCAGGTCATTCCCGGGGGTAAAGAGCGGTCGGGGAGTGACGCTGACCCCTCACCCCCTTCTAGTGCCGTGGTCATGAAAGGGTAGAGCTACACCTCTACTCCCCCTATGGGCCGTACGGCCTGTACAGAGCCTCAGTGCCTGTACAAGGGTGCACTTTACCTTTGTACAGATAATGTAATAGTGGCTCTTCTAATTGACTGCAACATTGAAATTCTTGTTTTGTCTATAAGTGGCATCTTTGTTGTGGAAAAAAATATATCAAGCACTTCTATATGGTTTCAGTCTCAACAGCTGCTCCTTTTGTGGAATTTTACAAAATAATATACCTTAATTTGTAACACAAGTAAAAAGTTGTCATTGTTATTGATATGTAAATTCAGTCTGAATTTAAATTTTTGTTGCAGGTATTCTGGTCACCGCATGGGTGACTTCTGCATGGAGAGCTGTGTGGACAACAAAGATCGCCACGTTTTATCTGGCTCCATAGATGGAGACATCTGGTGCTGGGACTTGGTGCAGGCCACAGTCACTACCAGACTCACACATGACAGGGGCAATGTGGTCCACTCACTAAGTTTCCACCCTTCTCAATTGTTTCTACTCTCTGCATGCCAAGGCATTGTCAAGTTGTGGGGCGTGCCAGATGATACACTTTAGTCAGGCATCTCTAAGACAGGTAGCCGTTGTTTTATGGCGTAGTTGTGTTTCTGAAAAAGTGAACAAAAATCAAGAATGGTATTCCCATAAGAAATAATGGAATAGTTAGGGGTTACAGGCAATGATACCAATGACAGCCTTTCATACATATGCTGTGTGTGTGTGTGCATTCATTCATTTAGTAGTCTGTCTTACGACAGGTCCAAAGCCTCTTCCAAAGCAAGCTCTCCATGTAGTGCAATCTAGAGCTTCCTCCTTCAAATGAGAGTATCCTCTCCTTTCATTAAGGTCATCCAGTAGCTTCCTATGTGTTCTTCCTTGTCTTCCTGTCACTTCTATCTCCCCTTTTATCTTTCCTTCAATAACCCATTGTAGAAGGTAGTTTCTACACAAAATGTGACCAATCCATTTAGCCTTCCATTTACTTATTTCATGTAGGATATTCCTCTGCTCCTTGACTCTAAGTAATACTTCTCAATTTCTCACATGATTGGTTCAACTGATCTTTTTCATCCTTCTCCAGCACCAAATTTCAAAACTTTCCAGGTGTTTCTGATCTACTGCCCGAAGTGTCCAAGTTTGAACACCATATAAAGCTATGCTCCAAATGTAGCACTTCACTAGCTTCTTCCTCAGTTCAAAGTCCAGTGTGCTGTTGAATGCAGCTTTAGCCATAGCAGTCCTACATTTAATTTCACAATTACATGTTCCATCATTTTATAAAATGTTACCCAAATATTTAAAAGATTCCACATCTGTATATATAGTTAGTCTTATTACTGTTACTGATATTAACATAAACATAAACATCACTCATTTGTAGCCTGTGTAAATTGGAAAGTAATCTGAAACTTGCACACACTTATGTTAAATGCTGGATGAGATGGCTTGAGGAAGCTGATGGTAACTGTGTTAGTGATGGTGTGTGTTGAGGGGGGAGGATGCAGTCAGCTGGGTCTGATGATGATCAGGTAGGCAATAGTGGTGATGTGTTAAGAGCTACAGGACAGAGTTCTGACCTAGCAACTTTGTGAATTTTTTTCAGCATAATTATGAATCATATGTAGAGTGCTCCTGGCAGATATTAGCAATGCATTCACTTTCTTCAAGCAGAGTCGTTATGTATAAACTCATCACTGCAAATTGCTTTTCACTGTTTTTATTGGAGTTGCAATATGGGATGTAGATTTGCCTTCACACTCATTTAATATCAACATATGGTCCACTCTGCTATTAGAGGGCCCATTTTTACAATTGCCTAGTTGGTAGTTAATAGCTTATCATGGATGGTAATGTCCCATACCATAGCTGTCACAGATGTTCAGTTAGTCACTTTATTACCACAACTAAGATTCTTGCTGCTGTTAGGTTAGAGTCTTGGTTGTGCTAATTTAATGTAGTTAGATATGATAATGCTTATATAAGGTGTTGTGTTATTGATTTTTTATCTGTCATAGTCTTAGCCTTTTGTTCCATGAGTAGGTGTGTAACTGTGGTATTTGTAGTTTGGCATATGTGTTGACCCTAAGAGTGGAGATGGTCCAAAATAAAAATAAAAACCCATTAAATAAAGACAAATAAGTAAATCATATCATACCTGAACTAATGGCAAGTGCATGGTGACCAGTCAAGTTTACAGTGAGCACAATGCTTCCCAGCCTTGTTGTATGCCCATTCTGTATGCTCAGAGCATGGTCCTAGTGCACAGCCAGCCAAAGGGGATAGAAACAGGCTACCTGTACTTCTGATATCTCCATGCTCCAGTTCCACAGTACAAAGTGAGATGTCTATGTTTTACTCAGGAAATTGTGGCTTTATTCCCTAGAGTCTAACAAGATATTGATATTTTTAGGTGTCATTTGTGACCTGTACAATGCTGTATTTGATGTGAACACAGTATGCAAGGCTGCGTGTTCACATGAGCCCTAAAATTATTCACTCATAACTCAAAGGTAGGCTATTTACTTATTTACTCCATGCAGCA
>Ga0268261_10003189_pt1 | contig 11985 bp, 7 predicted proteins | sample TergutNc150P1_FD_190353 | JGI IMG/M metagenome (GOLD analysis project Ga0268261, IMG submission 190353) | Nasutitermes corniger P1 segment gut microbial community from laboratory colony in Florida, USA - Nc150 P1 (SPAdes) (version 2) | ecosystem: Host-associated > Arthropoda: Insects > Digestive... | reverse complement strand
CCCCCCTGAAAAATGTGTCTGCTAAAAAATATTTTACTATTAATTTCATACACTTAATACACAACACATGTCATATTCATTTGGCCTTTACAATCAGTGTCACTGTCTCCATCTTTACAGTCGGTGTCTTCATCTTCCTTGCACTACTCCTAATATTCCCATCCTCTTTACTGCCATTCCACAACATATCATCATCAGTCTCCTACACTGCACTGGATATACAACACTTTTTAAACCCATTTACAGTCACTACTGGTGAGATGCACTGCCATGCCATTATGATACACATTGACTAAATAATACATTTTTATTTTTTGGCTTTTAAACTTACTTGGACCCATGAAGATTCACAGTTTCTTCACGGCTGGTGTTGAAGGTGTTAAGAATTTAAATTAATGTGTTCTGGATTCTACGTCGTGTCTGTGGTCTAATCAGTTGAAGTTCATGGTTGTTGTTATGATGTTTAATTTGTAGATTGGTCCAGGTTTTATTTTTGAGCCTTGTAGTTATTTTTAATTTTTCACTAGCCATTTTGCTGCTACTGCCCCTGGACTAGATTTCTTCTCAGTTGCATATCTTAACAAGTTACTGTTTGGTGTTGCCCAGTGATTGAGAATAGCTCCATCTAAGGGGTCCACCAGGTTAGGTGCTTCTTTGGTTGATTAAACAGAAACACGACAGGTTTCCAAAATGTTGTGCTTCTTTAAAAAATTAGACAATGGACAAAGTTCCAAAAAATAAAATTGTATCAGGCAACTTCAGTTGGGCAGTGTTCTCTCTTTTGGATTTCTTGACCCTTGAAGATGGGACTGATATGTTGTCCCAAAACGTCAGTTAGGAATTACCACTCAGTGCTGCATAATATCTCAGAAGAGCAGAGATCTCACATGACAATTTGGCGATGCAGGCTATGGTTTTGGCTCCGCATGGTCCGGTTCAGAGTGATCTGGTATGGTGTGGTGCATTTGGCGCTTCGTACATGAATTTAAGATGCCTTCACATATTTAAGCACCAAATTTAAGAGAAAACCCTGATCTTGCATTTGAGTAAATACGGTAATTTTAAAATATGAGAGAATTGTGATGGTATGCCACTAACAAGTAATGTTTTGTCATGTATTTGTTGGCAGTAATAATTTCATCAGATGTGACCACTCTTGATAGTTGTAATTAATTTCACTGTTTTTTTATGTTTTTGATACTGTACAGTGTGATACAATTATGTAAAGTAAACCAACAAAATGCACACTCTTTGAAATTAATGTTTTAATTCAATTCTTCGTGTGTTCTACATGTTTTGAACATCGTGTGTTTATCATCAGGCAGACAGTCTTCTTGATGATGAACACATGATGTGCATTTTCTTTGTTTGCAATACATAAACTTGAATGTATGAAATCAACATTAGTTTGTAACTGTACTGCAACACTGCTTCTCTGTAGCTCTGGTGAAAGATTATTTTATTAACTCCTGGTGGGTACTGGTGAAGGGAGAAGTACACTCATTGGCTTTTGTTCTTTACTGTGATTTGATGTGATTTGCAACTTCTGACTCAATAAGTAATGACTTTTTGTGGCTTTTATGAAGGTGTTTTGTTTTTGTAATTATTTTTTATTTTGCACAGTGGAGTGTTTGGCTGGTTGCATTACATGTATCTAAGACGTACTAACCTTATAACTGGACAAGGAAAGTTGCAGAATGTAACTTACTGAACAGTAATTGTCATACACATTTTTTATAATATATTACAGGTATGGAATCTTTTTCTGGCATGTTGATATCCAGAACACTCTGAAAACTGACTGTGTTCCATTACTGTCAGATTTGAATTGAGCACCAAGTTATTCCAGGGCCATTCGTCTTCATGACATTTGTGATGATATGTCCACAGTTAGTGTCTTGTAATTGATATGACCATATCTGGCATACCATTCTGTTAAAGGCAGAAGAGTTATTTATTATTATTATTATTATTATTATTATTATTATTATTATTATTATTATTATTATTTGATAAAATTAATTGTTGTAATGTAATTCTTGAAAGTGTTTTAGCAAATCTTAGGCTTGGTGCACCAAATTACAGAAATCCCCCTACATAGACATCCCGAAGTCTCAGATGTTAAGGATTATAATCCTATTTCTGTATATGCACATCTGCACACGTGTTGGTTTGTGCACACATGTTGGTTTGTTCTTATGACTATCTTCACTTTGTAATTTGTATTGTTTATTTTGGAGTGCTATTCAAAAGTTGGTGCATGTTTTACATTATCTCTTGTGCCAAGTTACACTGAACACAACATTTACTAGTATAATTGTCTTCTTTTCCCTGATAATATAAATTTTCCTGGAATTAAAATTATGTGACATAAACTTCAGTTCCTTGCATCAGAGGTCTGATGTATCAGCCTTCAAACTGTTGAGAGTTTACTGCCTTTGAACTTAAGTGACATGATGAAAAAGATACTTAAAGAGTAAAGTCTTCTGGCATGCTGCTATGTCATTGGCTGAATAGGTTATGACATTTCTGAGGATTGTAGTGCTTTTATCTTCAGGGTCAAGCAGTCCAAGAAGAGCAAATCAAGAAGAAATAATCATGTTGTATGATTTATGTGCCTTTTAAAGTTGGTATTGGAACAGCACTGGTGTGTTCAGATGTTGAAATTTGTTCTTTTAATGCAAAGTTTATAAGAGAGAATACTTAGCTTGGAAAAATTTATAAGAGAGAATACTTAGCTTGGAAATGCAGAAACTTGTTATAAAGTGCTGTGTAAAATGCTGGAATTGTAGCGTCAGATTGTTTGCTGATATACTGTCCCATCGTGAATTTAGGGTGGCATTACATGAGGATGCAAATCGCATGAATGCAAGTGCACTGGCCATTGTGTTTGCACCCTGTATTTTGAGGACCAACAAAATTGTACCAGCACAGGATTCTTTGCATGACATTGGCCGACAGACACAGTGTATTGAGACCATTGTGTCGGAGCAGCTTCGTAAGGTGCGATCAACACTTGCCGACATTGACACACTGGACACAGCCTGCCACACCGCTACGCACAGACTCTCTTCATTACGTAGTTCCAAGGTACAGCCTTTACTGCTTATTTATAAAGTTTATCAATGGATTTATCATGTTCCTGTAGCCCAACTTTGTTGTAAAAGCAGTCTTGTAGCTATTCCTTCAAAGCCAAAACTTGGTATGGTAAATCATGCTTTCATTACCCCCTGCCACTGAGTGTTGTGTTTGATTGGTTGGTACTCCTGCTTTGTATGGTTAGACTTCTGCTGGACTGAGATGTTGCTGACTGTTGGATATGCCAGCCTATCAGATTACTTTGTCAGTGTCACACCTTTACTACCACTAGCACATTCATTTACTGTTAATGCCATTATTGCAGTTGCATGGGTATAAATATTTGAACTACAAAACAAAAACAGTCAAGAAACTGCAAGCACTTAAGATCATAAAAACAGAGAATGGCAGACAGAGATCACATGAAATGGTGGTGGGCTGTTTTGCTTGGTATCGTTCAATTTAGCTTACGCTGCTGTGACCCCCCCCTAAAGGAGGGGGGGCTTGCCCACTAGTATTTACAATTTTTGTGCCAGGCAATTAGAATGTTACTGTTTTACTGCATTTCAGTCTTGGCCCAAAAAATGTCTCAAGTTATCAGGGTTTGAAAGTTTTTCCTTCAAAACCTTGTAGCCAGGCAAATATTTTGGTGTGGATCAATATTATTTGTTGTAGGAGAAGGGAGACATCCCTTGAACTGGTGTAGGATTAAAAAAAAAAGTATTGTGTGGCACCTAGCAGACACTGTTATGTTATCAGCATGCATGAGTGATTTGTTTCTGTTGTCATAATGATTTGTCATAAACCCCCACAACCAGGTATGAGATAATGGCAAAGGAAAGTTTTTAAAAGATACAGTGTTTTAACATATTAGTTATGTTTGTCTTTGGATGTTACATGTGCAAGTCTAATGAAAAGCTCTTGGAAGTCAATTTGCATATTTTATTATTACATATTCTTTTTTCCTATATATTTATCATCTGAACCATTATCAGGAAGAACTAAGTACAAGAGAAAACGTGCATGAAAACACTAGTCTATATCCTTACTAGAATACATAGCTAATGCATGCCAAAGACATAGCTGCAACTTTTATGTATGTGATATAAGTATAGATTAAATCTTGAAGGTTGAAAATATTAACAAGTTCAGTTATCATAATTCATGTATATATAAAAATGTAGTACAGTGTATCTATTTATGCATCGAAACATCTACTGTATTTTTGGAATCCTAATTTCAATCAAGTCCTGTGAAGTTAGTGGTGGGATGTGTTTGTTGGAATTACATGTGTAATGGAGTAATGTGTGAAAAAGGGAAAATACTAAGATTTATTGGGTGATGTTCATTTCCTTTGTGCCACAAAGACTAAGTGAAATTACCATAACTCCAAAATTCAAGTCCCAAATTTGGAAGGCCAAATTGTTACTTGTCAGTTTTTTCTAGTCCCTGCTGGTGAGCAGATGACCAATTTCTTTGACCTCTTACCCTATCTGATCATGGTACTTCTTAGGAAATGTGATTATAATACCACACATTAGATCACAGTCACTTCATTGCACATTCTTTCCCTTGCAGTATTTACTCATAGTCTTGCTACTTGATGTTGTAGTGTGTGAGGAACTACAAACAGCATCATCATATGACCCATATATAAATAGAATGTACTCCCATCCCTTTCACTTCAGAGCTTGTTTTGAAAATACTAAATGAAGTGTGCTGGGGTAAGAATTAGAAGTGTTATGCTAGTAATATAGTACACAAGGATGCTTATTACTAGGTGATTTACATATGGCGAGTTGCAGATACTTTGTTGTAAGTAATGTTGCCTTTACATCACAACTTGATCTGATTTTATTAGTGTGCACCAGTCACAGTTGTAATTTAATCAAAACCACACTTATGTAATTGCCTATGTTAAAAAATGTTTCAGTAAAAACGTTTATGCAGAAATTTTTCTTAAGTTGAGTTGCCTTGTGGTTAAATATAGTACTGTAAATGTGTTTTAGACTTGACATCTTAATTGTATAAATTAAAGTATTTTTGAGGAAAAATTCTAAGTTTTCAGTTAGACACAACATATATTCCTTTTGGAGGTAGCAGTTACATGTTTCAGGTTAATTAACTGCTCCATCATCAGGCCTTTGTACAAGATAATCAACAAGATTAAAGTGGAATGATATGTCAGTTTGAGTACATCTGTTATGTTCTTTCCTGTCAAATCCCACAATTTTTAATATTAATTGTAATGAGGAATCCCACAGGACAGAACACTACAGATGTACTCAAACTGACATGTCATTACTTTATTCTTGCTGTTTATCTTTTACAAAGGCCGGATGGTGGATTAGTTAATTAATCCGAAACATGTAGCTTATATAACCAAAAGAAAATTTATCATTTTTTCTAGATAAGCTATACACAACAGGATGTATTCCATTAAATTAAAGTATTTTTACCAGAAATTGCTGGTGTGTCCCTAAAGTCCTGATTAATTTTAGCCAAGTTGCCATTGTGTCCATAAACATGACCTACTTGTGTGAAGTTTTCTGTTGTGTGTGTAAACACTTGGTCTGTTTTAACCAAACTGCATAATCCAGAAAACTACAGTCTAATTATCACCATAGTGGTATATTAATGTAGGCAGAGTGTTTGATGATAAAAACTTGAATTACTTGTCATGTATCAAAGCCCTCATTTTCTGTTGTCAGATATTTAGCCCAGAGGAGCTCTTGCCTGCTGACATCTCAAGCAGTGATACAAAGCCAACTCTGCTGAATCCGGATGATGAAGAAGCACTGTTAATGGGACATATTCAGGAGATTCAGAAGGAAAAGGCTCTGTTGGCATCAACCTTGCCAAGCCTTACGAGGACGACTTCTGATGATGACCTGTTGTCAACTGATGTGGATGATGGAAGTTTAGATGATGTGACAGGTCGACTAGAGGAAGGAGAACAAGAACGTAAGTCTGCATGCACATCGTAAACCATTCAGGATTGGTGCATGAATGTAATGGGTTTTGTCCTGCTGAGGTCAGAAAGTATCAAGTAATGTACTTCGGGGGAAAAAAAAAGCAGTGGTGTTACACATTTTGCATTTATAGTTCCTAAATTATTAACAGTATTTAAAAAACATAAGTATTAAATATGTAAAAATATGGAATTATTCTTTTATTTAAGGTACATAACATTAATAATATACCAGTATTAAGCCCAGCTTGCAGATTACAAAATTAAAGCATACTGGTATTGCATTTGGAGGTATGGATGTGGAGTAAGTATGTATGGCACTTGGCATAGAAATACATTTAAAAAATTTAACATGATTAGCAGTCAATCAGACCAGTTGCAGCAGAAATCATACTAGTATATCACCTGGTTGTAAACAGTGTGTATCATAAAACATGTATGTATGACACCAGTCCTAAAACCAAAGTGGAGGTGTGCCATCTTTCCTCTTTAATAAAATTGTGACATCATTAGATGTCATCATATGATGGGCAGATCATATTGCAGTAGTTGCTTTTGCAATGAAAGTTGTTAATTACTTACATGTTGCATGTATTTTGTTTTATTTTTTGTGGCAGGACACCATAGTCGCAGGGTCCGGGGATCACCAGGGCAGAAATCACTGGTGTCTCGCTCTATGTCTGGTGGGGACTATGAATCTAGTGGTCAAGATATCAGTAGTAAGGTGTTGCATCATTCCGGTGGTGCAGTTCGGCTCCAAAGACAGTCCTCGTCTGACAACAGTGTAGTGTCTCTATATCCACCAATCGAAGTAGACTGTGATGAAGACCCAATCATGGTCTGAAAGTTTCATTCAGTTCTTCATCCAGTAGTCCAAGCCCCTGTTCAGTGTGAAGTGCCAGAGCTTTGTCCACCATTTGTCACCATGGCTACCACAAGTAAACTGCTCGTTAGTAACTTATTTTCGTTTTTGCTAAGTCTTTGCCACATCATTGGTACAAATAATAGTGTCACTCTTACTGGGAATTATAGTACTGTCATTATTAATGGCAGTTATTAAGATCAAGTTGGTTGTACATGTGGATTCCACATAGAGTGTTCTAGTTGCTATGTTTGAGTGATCAGATAGTAGCATACTAGTGCTGTAGACTTGTGTAATGACTTCATGTGATAAGATGGCTTTCCACAAATACTTAACCTGTTAACACTAGTCATATATATACTACACATACATGGTAAGGATGACCAGTTACTAGATTGCCAGTACTTGCGATATTGGTTATGTACTGCAGGATGCAGTTACGTGAGTGTTCACATGACATGTGACATGATCATATTAATTATGAATTGGATGTCCTTGCTATGTGTTGTTTCCAAACAAAATATTACTAGTGTTACAATGTATGCATTGTCATTCCAGTAGGCAGAGAGAATTGAAAAGAATCCTGGTAATATCTTTCAGTCAAAGGCTGCAGGAATATGGAATGTCTAATAAATGGTTCATACACCTTTCTTGCAGGAACTGTATTGTACCCTCCTAGCATGTATGCGTGTGTTAGTTTCCTCAAGAATTGAAGTGCACTTCGATAATTTGTCTGTGATAAACTTCAATTCTTGAAGAATTTTCTCAAAAGTAGGTAACCAATATCTGTTTGTCCCTAAGTGCATCCATTATTGTTGATCTTACAGTCAGTCTCTTTGTGTTTTATTAATACCACATGTTGGATTATATGAATGACGGCTTGTGTCACATGAAGGCAAGTGACTTACACCCTGAGTAACGTTTGATTCTGTTAAACAATTGTGCAGAATAATGTTGCATGTATAACCACTCACTATCATCAGTTGTTTGGTTTACCCCCACCCCAAAAACCCCTTTTACTGTATTTGTGCTGATATAAATGTTTGGGAAAGTATTTTTCATGTTGCCTGTAGAGGCATGTGTTGAAGAGCTGACAGTTACATATCCAATTAAAATGCTGTAAATATTTTTACAGGAGGAACATTGTTATTGGTTACCTGGTAACTCATCTTTGCCTAGATGTGTTGTGAGGTACCGAATAAAACTCCTCTGTATTATGTCATGTAATTTTATTGACTAGCTGTTGCCTGCAGGTTAAATTACTCCTCGGTACATGTTATATGACAAGTCCAGTGTCAGAGTTGTCACATTGTCTTAAAGGTGGGAAAATGAATTACTGTATTCATTTTGAATGTTTCATAATTGTACAGCTGAAGTTAATAGGATGTTAAATTTTAGATGAAAGGATCAGAACTAGTTCCAAAAACTGTAATCAGAACCACTTCATTGTTTTCCTGTTTTGTGGTGGTTTCACTTTGTTCATTCTGCACTTTTTTTTTGTGGTACTTTGTTGTGTAATATTTTAAATATAGAGGAGATTCAGGATGAGTTGGACAAGTGAATTGAGATTCTGGATGCACATGAAGTATACTTTTAAGTTCAAGTAAACTTTCTTCGTGAATACTTATGTGAACCAGTTACATAGTTATGGCACTGCATTGGCTGTATCACTGGTATTGTAATTATTTTGATATTGAAATGAAAGCTTTACCATATGAAGTTGTCCATGAGAGAACTGGAGTCGTTGGATCATAATTAATATTTGTTAATGCATAACACGCAGTAGAGACTGTTAACTTTGAAATATGACGTCCTATTCTTGGTGTCGCTTTACAATAAAAGTAGTAGGAAGTGGAGAGAAAAATGTTCTTATTTTTTACAGATGAAAATGTTTTTATGATAGAGCAATTATCTCTGCATTTAAGTACATGTATATGTATGTTCTGTGTTACGAAATACAGACTGAGTGACTTGTTATTGTGTTTAATATAAACTGCTAAATGAAGTTACGTGTTTTCGTGTTACACCTATGAGAAATTTTCCCTGTTACTAAATGTTTAAAAAAAAAATTTATTAATAAGTGTTGTGAAATTCCATTTGCATTTATTTCTTTTTTGAAAGAAGTCTGTAGATTTACATTTCTCAGTGGGCGTAAGTTTTAGAGTATATTCATCTTCATTAATTATTTTTGAATTTGTAGTAATTTTAGAATATGTTGCAATATGTGTGGAAAATAACTCCTTTTCCAGAATTCTAAAGTAATGTCATAGTGGTATGATAATACTCATTTGTTGCAATTAAGTGGTAGCCCATATTACTAGTATTTCTATGGTGAATTGAGGCTAAACATTAAGTTGCATTGTATAACATGGGAACACATACTTGTTCTTCTGCAACTGTCTTCTCATCATCCAGTGCACTCACTGACATTTGCCTCTCTGGCAGATTGTGATTTATTTACAATTCCAAACTTAAGAGTGTAAGAAATTCTACGTGTTTGTTGAAATGGTGTGTACACATTCTCTGCAATTTCATGTTAAATGTCAACACCCTACTACAGATTACATTGCATTAATGTTACTGGGTTTCTGGATTTCATCATTGTATTGTATCCAAAAACGAAAACACCTTCAAGAACTTCATCTGTTAGTGTTTGTGGGTAGTAGGTTTTGTTGGCACCTACTGAGTTTGGTTCAACAGAACGAGCTGTTCTTACTAATGGGCATCATATGTCTGTTAACCATACCTGTTTCTGCACCCATAATTGGGTTTTTGTCAGTGGGGTATAGCAAAAACCGTCCGATGCGAGTTGTAGAATTATATGTATCCTGTTATCTCAAACGAAACCAGACCCTAGGCGTGTATGGGTATGCAGTAGAGTATCAATATTTATGATTAATTGGGAGCAGTTTACAAATGCCAGAATCCATTTGCTTTATAAAGCACCTGTTTTGTTCCAAGAACTAATGAAAAACCAAGAATGAAAATATAAAACACTGCAGAATGTCCTTGTTTGCAATTCCATCTTTAGTCATTTTGCTTATTTGTGGAAGAATTATTGTAGCAGCCCTCATGCATCATGGTGTAGGTTTCTTGTTCATTTGTGGTTGTGCTTGTGTAAGCTTGCAGAGTACTATGCAAGAGTCCAAATTTGCCTGCATATTGCATTCATTAACCCTATATACATCATGTGATATGGAGTGTACTGTGACCCTTTCCTTAAAAAGATGGTAAGGGCCTTGTATTTGTGGATGGAAGAATGAGATGGAGGGTGTCATGGCACCATACAAGCAGGTGTGTAAGGACATGCACAGGAATGTAAAGAAGTCAAAGATAAATCCCTCTTTACCAAGTCTTATGTCTCCCCATCTGCCACACACCATACCTCATTCTGTGACCCTATATTTTCCATCCAGGAATACCCACTTCCTTTCAATAAACATGAACAGATGTTTTCATTTTTATTAATCATTAATTTACATATCATATTTCATGTGTCCTTGGATCTCCTAACCCCATTTTTTTCCATAAAGTCATAATCTCCCACATCAGGTTTCACTATTTGGATAATTTTTCAAGTATGTAGTCTCTGTGAACAGTGAGGGTTTGCTGTGACCTCAAAAAGCATATGAAACATGACAATTTATTTTAATAAAATACAAACACTTTTTCGAAATATAAGGTATATCATGTTTTTGAAGGAGAAATTCATTCCTCGTATCGTAAAAGCAGCCACCCTCAGTGTGTGAAAGCTGGAGCTTGACTGAGCTGATAGTGATTGTGCAACAGCAGTCAAGGCAGAAGCTAACTTATCAACCAGGTTGTTTCATCTGGTTTCATTGGAATTGGTCAAGAAAGGACAAAACAGTGGTATTAAAAAGGGTGAACAGAAAAGGTTGAAATCTGAAATGTTAAGGTGTGCTAACTAAAAGGCTGTACTCTATGTAGCTCACGTAGGTTGTTCAATGAGTGAGAATATCTCTTAACTGTTAACCCAACTCAGTAACTGCCTTCCTACCTGCTCACAAGAGATTGATTGTGTGAAATGCTGTTTTATTTTTTCAAAAGAAGATTGACAGGTTCAGAAATTGAGTAGTATTAGGTGTAATATATTACCATCTTCAGGACTGCTTGAAATTGACAGACGTATTTATTTATTATCATCAGGTATGGACCATTTACTCATGCAAGTTATGCAAGAATGTTGAACTAAAGTGATGAAGTAGAGTTACATTTCCAGGTTAGACAATTATTAATACTTCTGAGTCTTTTTTTTTTAAGTGTGTGAAGCTATACTGCAGTTTTCTTTAAGTGTTTCCATTATTGTTACTGTCATAGATACTCATACTGTAATTTCTGCTTTGTTATTGTATCGCTACAATTTGTGAAGTTCTATATTTTCACTGTTGTGTTGCTGAATATTCATGTCTTTGGGGATGTTAACACTGTGTCATTGGGTCAGTAGGTCCTTATGTTTCTATGTATCATGATGCCTTCATCTTCAGTCCATGGGGCTGCTTGACCGTGAAGATGAAGGTGCTGCATTCCTTCAAAACATGGGAATTTACAATATATGCTGGCCTCTCCAGCAACGAATTTTGTTTTTTGCACCATGAATTGTAATATAATAATATAAGCCAACAAAATGCACCAATGTTCAACTAATATTTTAAAATTGAAATACTAGTTTAACAAAGGTTTGTTTTGTTGGTTTATATTATACAATACTCTTCAGCACAATTGGGACCAAAGGGTTGCTGGATATCACAGTTTTTCAAATATTAGAACACTACACCTAACATGTGCCGGTCCCAGTAGCTGCGCGGTCTAAGGCATAGGTCTGTGGCCGCTCGCCTGCTGAGATTGTGGGTTCGAACCCCACCGGACGCATGGACGTTTGTCTGTTGTGAGTGTTGTCTGTTTTCAGGTAGAAGTCTCTGCGACGAGCTGATCGCTTGTCCATAGGAGTCCTACCGACTGTGATGCATCATCGTGTGTGATCTAGAAACCTCGTGAATGAGGAGGCCCTGGCCCGCTGGGGGACTGTTGTGCCAAAAAAAAAAAAAAAAAAAAA
>Ga0268261_10003188_pt1 | contig 11986 bp, 9 predicted proteins | sample TergutNc150P1_FD_190353 | JGI IMG/M metagenome (GOLD analysis project Ga0268261, IMG submission 190353) | Nasutitermes corniger P1 segment gut microbial community from laboratory colony in Florida, USA - Nc150 P1 (SPAdes) (version 2) | ecosystem: Host-associated > Arthropoda: Insects > Digestive... | reverse complement strand
CACTGGGACCATCATATATATATATATATATATATATATGTCACTATATTATGTGCATTTTGTTCACTATTTTGTCGCAGCTTCCCTCAGGCGAGATGCAGGTTCATCACGATGATGGCTCTGTTGTCACCATAAATTCTGCTAGTGGGGCAGTTAAATTTCAGAGGCCAGAAGGACAAATTTTGCAGTTTGGTGAAAAGGATGTGCTTCCAGATGATCTCAAAATGAAGTTAGTACAAATCCCCCGAATAGTTCAGTATCTCATGCAGACAGAGAAGAAGATCAAGTCACCAGTTTTGGTACCCAGGACCAGAGTAGTCAGATGAAGAGAGCCATCAGCAGTGTACTGAAGTGGTGAGTAAAAGACATTCTGAGTGTCACTGCTGGTTTTTGTCACACTAAATATGATGTGACTGATATTGAAGGTGTAATTACCAGAAAATACTTTCAAGATGTGTAAAACCAAGTGAGGAAAGACTATGGTTGTTGGAGTGTGCCAGTTTGGGGCTTTGGCTTATATTGCCTGTGGTCATCAACATTAGTACATTTGTAAAGATTAAATCAGCCACAATGTTAGTAGTTTGATGGGATGATGGACGTAGTAGCCTTGGTTAGTATGATGATGAGTTCACCAGATTTATTGACATGACTGCATCTTTAATGGGATGATGAAAATAGGCTGTATAAGGTTGTGGTATTAATTTACTTGCTTACAAGGGCCTTAAAACACTGCCAGATATTTGACTCATTCTGTAGACTTCACCCTTCTCACTGGGAGTATGTATTATTGAAACAGTCTTCAGTGTCTTTGTAGATTTTTATCATAAACAAGTTCCCTCTTGTGACACACTATAATAAGACCAGCTTTTCTGACATAGTTCAATATATTTTATGAGGTTCCATCTGGGTGTAATAATGAACATGTGAAATGTTCATCTGCTGTCGTTATCTGTATCAAATTCAAGTATTTTATTATGACTTTAGGTGCAATGAGCTGTCATTATTAAGACATTTCACATGCTGGTTATCACATACAGTACAACTGTACACACCCATGCACGTGTTTGTATCTGTCATGATTTAACTTTATCCATTCAGCTGATGGCATATTTATGTAATTAACCAAATAAAACATAAACTTCCTGCTGATGAAATGAACTATCTGGATAGACCAATTGACTGATACAAATCCTGCAGCTGTAGCAGTTTTTTCAAGCATAATTTGTTTCATTATGACTTAATGACAGAATAATGCACCATTACAAGTACCAACTGTGCAGACTGTCCTGAAACAAGCAACATTGTGCAGATAAAGCATGAAATTAAATTATTCAGTATGGAGATATTGATTGTAATTTAGAGTGCATGGAGGTTTGCATAAATTTTTGGAGAATATTTGGAGAATACATGTGCTCAGCTCTCTCTTCAAACACAATTTTAATATCTCTTGTATGAATGAATGTTTCATGGATTATTGGTGTATTGTCTGTTTCTTAAAGGTTGCCAGAATTTCCATGCTGTAGGGTTATATGTGCTTTGGGTTCTCTGAGCTTCTGTGTTTCAAAGAAACAAAAGGAAATGCGCACAGTGAAATTCACAGTGTGCACAGTGTGTTGCACAGCTGTTGTTGACATTGCATGGTGAAGTAACATCTCAATAAATGTATACAATTTTACATTAGTTTTTGTGTGGATTTTGTATATATTGCATAGTACTTCAATGGAAGAAAAGTTTATGTGCCATTCTGGAGAGAAACGTGAAAAAGAGATGTACTGTGCCTGCCGCTTGCAAACAGAATATGAGACAGAGAAATAAACTACAAAGTCTACAGGACTTCCTCCTTTCTGTTTGTCTGTTGCCACTGTGTGGTATTGCTCTGTTTATATCATTATTGCAAGGTACTGTTATGCAAAATTTTGACAACTGTACCCTGAAATGGTTGTGTTGTGTTATTAACTTGTATAACCTGTTATTAGCTGTGACACCATCAGAAACATGTTATGATGTTACTGATATGTCTATGCAGCTGAAGATGAGAGAGATAAGGAATGAAGGAGTATTTCTGTGTAATTGTAAAATTATTAAGTTTGATTTTAAAATCTCCATCTCTTCCATCAACCCTTCTCCTTTTCCACATAAAACAAATGTGCAGGATTATTATCCCAATTGTTTGGGAACTGATTTAGATTTTAAATTAGTTTATACTGTGTTGTGATGTGTCAGATGTGGCAAGGCATTTTTAATTGTGCTGTATTATACTATATTAGAAGGTGCAAAGCATTAGCTAATTTTAAAATTTAATTACGTACACATGGGAATTCTTTTTAGTGCAATATTTTTAACCATTTTATATAAAGTTGATGAGAAGGCAGAATAATAGTAAAGCATAAGTCTGATAGTTACTGATCACTTTCTAGAATACTAAAATGACAGTGACATGTTCTGTCTGTCTGTTGTGATATTTCAGGTACTTGCTGTTACAATATTCTACTGTAATAAACTGTCTACACCCCACTTGAAAGAAAATTGTAGATACTGCCATTTATGCTGTGAACTTTACTGACATTTTCCATGTCATGTATAGCAAAGGACTGTCAAAGTATAAATCAGAATATGTTAAACCTCATTACTGCTTGTCCACATGTAATGTGTACTTGAAGTGTTCCCAGCTGAAACTTCATTCAGACAGTGAAGTTACTTCACTCCTATTGCACTTGTCATTACATTTATGAAGTCTAGTTTGGACTGGTGTTTTACTGTAATTCTTTTTGTTGTCTTCCTGTTTTGCCCATAGTGACCATCTAAGCCACACTAACATCATAGTGACAGCAGTTTGTTGTAGGGTTTGTCATGTTTATTTTCAAGTAGCAAAATTTAAGTTGTTTATTGGCAATCCTTGAAGGTATGACAATAAGATTCCTGTCCGGTCTGTTGCTGTAATTTTTAAATATAAAGACTAGATTGTGTGGATGGTGGCATTGAGGCTACACTAATGTTGACCGCAATAGACATATTACCTTATGCATCACACTCATAATATAAGGATTTAAGAGTTACTATACATTTATCTGACACTGAAGTAATAGATATAAGCAAGTTAAATACAGTACTGCCCATCTCAGTATGTGTGTAAAAATTGAATTGATTTTTGGGTTTGTACGAGGTCCATCTCAAAAGAAACGCACAGAACGTAATACCTACAGAATAGAACACCAGATGTGCGGTAAAGTGTTGTAGTCCTTCAGTGTAGTCCCCCTTCTGCCGAATGACTGCATCCCAACGTTTTGGAAGGTCCATGATACCCGTCAGGTCTCTAGAACAGTTGAGCTGTCTGACACGTCGGGTAACGGAAGCAGAAAGGTCCTCCAGCGTAGAGAAATGCACACCACGCATGTTGATTTTCAGTTTTGGGAACAGGTCGAAGTCCGGGGGACTCATGTCGGGGCTGTAGGGCTGATGGGGTAGCACCTCCCAGCTGTATCGGTCCAACAATTCACGGACATCCTTACCAAGGTGGGGCTGAGCGTTGTCATGCAAAATCAAGACACCGTTTTCCAGCAAGTCTGGTCTGTTCGCGTGCATCTTACACCTCAGTTTTTGCAAAAATTGACAGTAGTAGCCCGCAGTTACAGTCGTACCACTTGGTACCCTGTCTGTCATGATCACACCTTTACAATCGTACACAAAAATCATCATTTGTTTCACGTTCGACTGGGCCCTCTTGAATTTTTTCAGTCTCGGGGAACCTTTGCCTCTCCACTCACTGGACTGAGATTTCAATTCAGGCTCGAAATCCCGGATCCAGGTTTCATCAATAGCAACCACCTTTTGCAGAAATTCGTTCCCTTCTTCACGAAATCTGTGCAACAATTGTTGTGCAATTTCCAAACTTCGACACTTTTGTTCCTCACTGAGGTCATGCGGAACCCACTGGACGGCAATTCGACGTTTGTGCAAGCATTCAGTCAAAATGCGGTAGGCAGATGCTCGCTAAATTCCAGCAGAATGTGGAGCACACGTTCCACAATTTGGTCTTCAGTCGACGTTCAGGGTCGTCCTGACTTCGGGTCATTCTCTATGCTCAACCTTCCCTCACGAAAGCGCTGAGCCCAGCGTGAAATTGTGCTTCAGTCAACAGTTTCCACACCACACACTTCCATCAGCGAACTGTGGATCTCCATTGGAGTTTTCCCTCGTAATGTTTCAATTTTGATGTACGCGCACTGATCGTCATTAATCACGGTACCTGAGACACAAACATCCGCCTTTGCAACGCTCTGTCGTTTCCACATGCACACACCTCCGGAGACAAAATACTCTGCACTAGCTTCCAGAAGTTCTCCAGTGCAACTGCTGAAATGGCGGGACAGATGGCATCATTATTTACGCAGTGTTGCCAACGTGTGCATTTCTTTTGAGATCACCCTCGTATATTTGCTGTCCTGAACAGTACAAGTATCAGTGTCAACCATCTGTATGTGGTATAGACCCTAGTTTCTTCACATGTCCCTGTGCTCAGTACATGGTGTAGACTGGTAGACAGGTGACATTATCCTGCTCTCATGATCACTTATGGAACTATCGAATATATTATGTAGTCCAAGAGAATATTTATTATTATGTATTTGACAGCATAAAAAGATTGACTGCCATACTTTTTCTTTGCTTTTTTGAACTGTTTACCTCCATGGAACTGGTTCTTAGCTAGCCTAGAAATTTCTCATTTTGGTGGAACCTTATGATGTAATACTGAGTTCAGGTCTGGAGCCAGATGAATCCAGTCCCCACAATCCCATCTGTTTTCTTTAAAATCCATTTTAGTATTATCCTTGCATCTAAACATAGGTTTTCCAAGTGGTTTATTTCCATCAGGTTTCCCCACCAAAGCCCTGTGTGAATGTTTCCTCTTCCTTAAGCCTGCCACATTCCTTGCCCATCTCACCCTCCTTGATTAATCGCCCTAATAATAATTGGCAGTGAGTACAAATCACGAACAGCACGCAGTTTTCTCAAGCGTCGTGCTACATTCTCCTCTTAGTCCCCAGTACCTTCTGTTACACTTTGTTCTGTAACACTCTCTGCCTGCTTTCTTCTGCTCATGTGAGACCAGCTGTCACATGCACATAAAGCAGGCAAAATTATAGTATTGTGTACTTTGCAGCCACAGGCTGTGCTGGCTGTTAGACTCTCTGTGTTCAAAAGGGCTGTATGTGAGGCCAGACCAGTTATGTCCCTCTGTTCAAGTGCAGAAGCAGCAGTGAGACAACATCACTGCAGTTATCCTTCAATAGGCTGGTTACTTAACCAGGGCGTCTGTTACTTGAACACACATCCCCGTCCTCCACCTCCAAGATTGTGTAACTGGACTGTTTCCAAGGCTAAGAGTTAGTGGATCTATACCATCTGTAACTTCACTTCCCATGCTGTCACATTATGCTGAGAGAGAGAGAGAGACTCTTCAGTGAAGAGGACCTAGGGCAGGGCTGGCAAACCTTCTTGAGGATGCTTGCCCGAATTATACGTAAACTTCGAAGAAATCTTTTTGCATGCCAAAGGGAATTTTGAAGAGCAAGGTCTTGGGAGTCCTCCATACATTATTATTAATTACTGCATTATTATTAGTAATGCATATTATAATGATGTAATAATGCATAGTATAATTATATTTCTAATTTAAGGCCTCCTCGAGGAATTCGAAAAGGAATAAAATTTGGAAGACTGCTACTGCTTCCTGCTTGAAAAGAAGACTGCCAAACATTCTGTCCAATATCACATATTCAACCAGTCACCGCCAGGCTGGTTCTCTTATGATAAATATCCAGTCAACACTTCGCACTACTCACAATTTGTGTAAAAATGTTTCACTGCTGTGTTATTTGGTAGTGACGGTAATTTATATGCAGTCAGATATGTGTATATATACACACATTGTGTACAGCATAGAGATGCTGGTCAGGCAAAAGAAATAAAACAAATTAGGACAGCAGTGAATGCTGTCCTAATTTTGCCAGCCCTGACCTAGGATGCAGTACTGGGTCACAAGCACCAGATGTTTGTAACAGGAAACATTAGGCAAATAACTTTCAAAAGATAAAAAGCAGGAAAGGATGGTACACAAATCCTACAGTTCATGATTACCATCATCATCATCATCATCTTAATTATAAGATGATGAATTTTGTTATGCAGCAAGTTTTGACAGCCTGTTACCACAGGTCTGTATTATGTGCTGTGTTCTTATATCTGGTTTACTGTGCAATATACTGGTATCAAATGGTATTAGGAAACGGTATGTGTAACCCACAGAAGACATACTGGTTAACCTTTGAACGACTTATATTCGCATTAGCAAGGTATATAAAAATCACCCCTGGAAATTAATTTTATATATTTAGAAAACAAGACAATTTACTGCATTTTTAAAAATGCTGCTCAATCTGTTTTATTTTTCATGACATGCTGTTTATTTCATAATTTTATCCTTTTCTGTTCAAATGGTACATTTTTCATATGTCATGAGCTGGAATTTAAATCCCAATCTGGTTGTTAAAAGTTAATGCTGTTCAGGGAAATAAACAGTATTTACTGTGATATTCCTACTAAATACAAAACTGCACTGTGGGGAAAAATGGTTCCTTAGTATTGCAGCAAGTGGCACATACAGTTACCACTGGGCTCTGAAAGATAAATTAGTATATTTTAACAAATATGTTCTTACAATATATAAGCTTTATTTAAAAAAATTTCTCATACAGAATTTCTCTTTATGATATGATTACAAGTCACAAAAATACTGCCATAAATGTAATGTAATTTAATGATAACAGCACTATGGGAGTTTTGTATTCATTTTACAGTGCAGATATAATCAGCACGTGCTGTACAAAAAGAAAAAAGTTCCAGTATGCTGTATCTTGGCTTCCAACAAATCCTATAAATTAAGTTAGAAGAGGCTACAAAGTTACAAACTTTAAAATCAAGTTTCCTTAATTGAGGTGGTGTAACAAAGCAAATTGGCCATAGTGTAGGATGCAGACAATCTGATTTATATTAACTGGATATTTGTAACCTCAAAGAAGCCAATAAAATTAACGAATATTGTGAATCACTCATGTTTCCTTTCTTATCTTCTGTAAATTACTTCAATACATATTCTTTATTTTGAAACTATACTTACAATTACTGTTAATAATAAAAATTCAAGTAAAATTTTCTGCTGCATACAAACGGCTCCTTTAGAATACTGGCAAAATGTAATCCCAGTAAAATACATACGTTAACCATGTACACAAACGGTGTTAAAAGTTACAAGTATGCAATGAAATATCTTATCAAATAACCAGGAGTTGCAAGCAGTACACAAAGCCTGCTGTTTTCCTGCACAGATACATGGTTTGTCATATATTACCATTGTCTTCATTACTGTGAAGAATTTAATAGTTAACACATGTTTCCTAGACCACTGCAATACATGAAATAAAAACTAAAGAACTCACATCGGTTAACCCATTCTGAATTTTTAATTTGCTATGTTGTGGTCAATGAAACATAGTTTCATAATATAGTGGTATGACTGCCGATGTTATAGTAATTTGGTAAGTACAGATTCTGTATGTGCTGAAATTTAGGATACATTCTCAAAGTTTTACATTGTCTACATGTCTGTAAGTATCAAGTTACAAATACATAGACCCTGAATATGGGGGCAGTATACTGCTCTGAAAGACTGGGACCTTTTTAACACTTGACACAGTGAAACATTCCAGAATACTACTGTTCAGCAGCACTGCTGTAAAAACGTATACAGCCATCAGACCTATAAAACTTGCCGCTGTACACACCATGATGGCCGCCGTTTTGTTATTTTACATTCATCAAAGATATTACTTTGAAAGTTACACATTTTTCTAAAGTCTGTTAGCAACATTTCAGGACCTAAAAGTATGTGGCACTAGTGTCACTCCTGCCTCTCAGGTGTACTCATCTGCCATATTAGGAAATTAAAGTTTCATTACTAATATCATTCGGGTGACCTACACGGCACATGTTTATGTCACATTTGTAGAGAATGAGTTGAGTGCTTTAAACCAATTGAAATGGACACACAACATGGTCACCTCAAAAGTGTAATTTTTTTTTATTTTTTAGGAAGGAATATAGCCCAAAAACTATGTTATGTTTTGGAGTACTAGAGACTTTGCCTCTAATAATTGAAGTTCATAGGAAAACAAGCTTCAAGTAACTTCTCTATTTTCAGTCTTTAAAACTTCTGCACCAAGCTACAAATTTACATTAGCTCTGATATGATCATGCCACCTCATTTTTGTACCCTCAATAATGCCAACACAGAAACCACATAAACTTCTAAGGTGGCAGTGACACTAGTAGCCATAAATGTAGGAATTTTGTATTCAAATGGATCTTCTGAAACAAACGATTTCTGTTGAGGTAATTCACGTTCCTACAACTTAAAAACCTGACACGTTGTCCAGTTACTGAAAGTATTGCTTTTTGTCAGATTCCTGTAGGCAGATGCCTTTTCATGCACTGATACAACTGCTCCTAAAATGTGCTCTCCTTAGCCATGTTCACTGACCAAGTGCAAAAAGCAGCTACTAGCTTCATCATGCCTGTTTGTTCACATGTGACAGCAGCCCCACTGGGCCAGTTTTCAAGATTTTTACTAAAATCTGGCAACATTCTGATTTTGGTTGAAGTCAGACAAAAATAATAGACCAAGTTGCATGTTTGTGATCTCTTAACATGCTGGAACTTTTACGATTGAAACAGCCTGTTTTCTGCGAGGTACGTCCTCAGAAATGGTTGAGCATGAAGCACTGAGCATGATCAATTGTTACTGTTCACTATCAACATTTAAGAGACATCAACTGTAAATCTCCTTGCTTTCAGTATGTTCAGCATGATCAAATCTTACAGTGTTAAAATGCTCAGTGATATTCTGGGTAAGTGTAAGTAAAGTGCACCCTTGTACAGGCACTGAGGCTCTGTACAGGCCATAAGGCCCACAGGGGGAGTAGAGGTATAGCTCTACTCTTTCATGACCAACGGCACTAGAAGGGGGTGAGGGGTCAGCATCACGCCCCGGCTGCTCTTTACTCCCCGGGAAAGTCCCAGTACCCATTGTACAGGAGGCTGGGTGGGCCCCAAGGCCGGCCTGGACAGGATATTCTGGGTAGTATTCACAAATTTAAAATGTATGCAGAATAAGAGAGCAAATGCACCAGAAGTGTTACACTCTGTAGACACATCCTAGCTTGTTTGACTGTGTGACAAGTAAGTCTAGAAACCTAGTTATCCAAATGTTCCATTATCAGAACCCTTCAAAATTTAATTTTCCTGCACTGTAATACTGAAAAGGCCTGCAAGTTGTGGACCCAACCACAGAACTCTAATGACAAGTATCTTCAGGACAAACTATGTCAGGAAATTTGGCCCCAGCACAAGAATCAAATAGCAAAGGAGTGTAGTACATCACATCATGAGGAGCCTCTAAGTTTTTATTCTTTATGTTATCATTTCCCTAACATCTTGCTGAGGGACTGTTTGAGTTTAAAAAAAAAACTTGAGATCCCCAGATAGTGACACACACAGTATTTTGAAAACTAAATGTGAACATCTTAATTTTAGTCCAAAATAAAAATGAACATAGGCTGAGGATGTCTGAAAATGGGGTGCTGCGGAAGCTATTTGGACCTAAGAGGGAGAAGGTAACGGGAGTAGAGAATAACAAGCATTATGATCTGTATTCCTTGCTGAAATCAAGACAAATGAGATGTATGGGGCCTGTGGCACATATGGGAAACAAGAGAAGTGCATGTAGGGTTCTGGTGGGGAGACCTAAGTGTAAGAGACCACTAGGAAGGCACAGGCAAAGATGGGTGGATAATATTAAAAAGTATCTTCAAGAAGTAGGATGGGGTGTCATGGTTTGGATTGATCTGGCTCAGGACAGGAACAGGTGAGAGTGAATGTAGTAATGAACCTTTGTGTTCTACAAAATCCTGGGAATTTCTTGACTAGCTGAGGGCCTTCTGGCTTCGCAGGAAGGATTCTGCTCAATGGAGTTCATAAGTTTCATCACATAATTCATTGTAGTACTTCATATCAGAATACTTCAACTTTACCACTCAGTATGCTGCATAATGATTACTGCTGCAGAAATCTGTCCAAAATGTGTTGGGTTTTAAGGCAGAATGTGGAGAGCAGTATGCCAGAAAAGAGTTAATCAGTGTTGTGAGATGTAAGGTTCTCACAGCAGTGTTTCTGAAGATTCAAGTCTTCTTGGATTTGACTCTGTATTACTGGGCAGTCCAAGAAGAATCTAATTTTACTGTTTATCCTTTGAAATGTCCCAGGTCATTCAATGAGCACATTGTGGGAAGAATACATCTCTGTTAATAAGGAGTGCGCACCCTTTTGAGCATGTGCCATAGGTTATGATGCATTGTCTTAGGTTCGATCTGTACATTTATTTCTGAAAATAATAAATGCTGACAGTCCATTTTGCCTTTACACTGTTGTGTTGTCGATTCAATGCAGCTCGTGCAGGTTACACTGAACTTCTCAAGCTATTTATGACTGGCTCCACCTGGTGGGTGGTTCTTTTTTATCAGACATTGCCAACCAATTCTTCTGTTACATTAAACTTGGAAACCACACTTTGGGTAAAAATTATTGCTGACAACTTTTACAGAACTGCATGCGAGAACATTAGATATCAGACTGCAATATATGGCTTGTGGGCCCAAAGTTGCTCATGCTGTTTGCAGTGTTATGTATGGGAAATTTCCAGGAATATGTGTATGATATTCAGTGAACATGCTAGAATGGTGGATATTAACTTAGGTGGATCTGAAATCTATGGCCATTTTCTGTGACACTATATAAGAAATGCTGAGCACAAAACATCTCACAATTTATTCTCCCCCTCCTCCTCAAGCATTATAGTCTATTGTGGAATTTGTCTTCCAAGAAAATCCTCCTCCAATCCAGCCTCTGGCCACTGCATGTCCACATCTTATTCCCATTATCTGCAGATCCTTCTCAACCTCATTAGTCTACTTTCACTGTTACCCCTGATAAGGTGGAGATGGTATAGGTGGAAACAAGCTACAGGTAGGAGTCTCAAAGAAATTAAATAATTGTATAAAACATAGGAGGGGTAGGGTGAAACCTCCGTCAACCTTCCCCACGTGCATCGGTTTAGCACAACTTTTAACTTCTTCTGGTTCCAAAAAATTACCCATACTAACAATGTACAATTATATCAGGTACATTCTTCCTTGAAGTGTTTTGTTACTGCATCTTTGTCCTGACCCAATGATATTCCTGGTGTGATTGTTTCTAAGAAAAAGACAGCAATAACAGCACTATATTTTTTGGAACATGCGGTAGCTGCAAACTGCTCATGCTGGTAATTACAGTTACAGCTGTAAAAGCACTTACGAAATGTCGACACACCTCAGAGAAGTGAGGAATGGGGTGAGGGGGATACTAAGGAGGATATCACTGTGCATGTAAATGTAAAATGTGTTGATTTTTATGCGATTCACAAATGTGGAAATTATGGATATAAATTCATTTATGTCACTACGAGCAGCTATCATCATTGCTGATCTTTGTGAAACTTACTGTCACTCAGTACATTACCATGGACAGATGTTCCAAAATTTATCAAAATCAGACAGAATATGCCTAAGCATGGGAAAAATTTAATTTATACCTTTAAGAAAAAATTACTCCATGCACAAAATTTAACAAAAATGAAAGATGGTTTAGTCGCTGACACCATGTAATGGATACAGTATCCACAGAGGGCACTGTGTAAAGAGTACCTAAAATGTGATTTGCACACAGGTACATGTATTAACCCTTAGGTGACTAATGTCATATATATATGGAGCACCCATTCTTGATGTTTCTAGATCACACACAACGACGCAGCACAGTCGGTAGGACTCCTCTG
>Ga0268261_10003187_pt1 | contig 11986 bp, 3 predicted proteins | sample TergutNc150P1_FD_190353 | JGI IMG/M metagenome (GOLD analysis project Ga0268261, IMG submission 190353) | Nasutitermes corniger P1 segment gut microbial community from laboratory colony in Florida, USA - Nc150 P1 (SPAdes) (version 2) | ecosystem: Host-associated > Arthropoda: Insects > Digestive... | reverse complement strand
GTATTATTGCCGCCGGTACACTGCACACAAACACTGTGTTATTGCCGCCGGTACACTGCACACACACACACACACACACACACACACACACACACACACACACACACACACACTGTATGATTGCCGCCGGTAAACTGCACACACAAGTTTCACTCCACTATAACACTGCAGTTTCTGCCCATAACCAATAAACCCACATCATACCGCTATGAGAACCTCAAAACTCTATTTTTCCCTTCAACATAACATGCAGACCTGGTCTGGGATGTTCCCAGGGTAAAGCTGCCGGAAACGTGAAGCTCACCCCAACTCTATCCGGTAGCAGTATTCCACTCTGTGTTTACTCAACCGCAATTTCATATCTTGCTGTTCAACAAAGAACAGAACCAAATTTACTTAACCTTCTTATTATCGTGTTGAAAACCAACTGTACCTCGACATACCATATAATAAATAATATTTGTAACGGAGATGAGGTGTGTTTTCTGTCAGACTAGAGGTTAGTAGACGAGGATTCCAATTTTACCGGATATGACGCTACGTCACTGGGTATACCGACCCGGACTTTTCGGGACAACACAGTGTCTTCATCTTCAAGGGTACCCCCTGATGCCGCCTCATGTATTGGAGGAGCTGTACCGCTGCGAGAGCTTGGGAACTGAGACGGTTCGGCAGTTGTGTCTTTGACCGCCTGCTGACACGTCAGGGATAATATTTATTGGACATAGGCACACACACACACACACACACACACACACACACTAAATGCATATCAATATGTACCAACTTAACTTTTTGTGCATAAGCTGTAATTCAGTCAGCCAGTTCAGTAACACAGCGATATGTGCTGCAGTTAACATTAGTTTGTTGTGTTTTGTATTAATTCTTATTCTGGTAACCCAAAATGTGTGATATCTAGAGGGAAGACTGCGGTAATGGACGGCAGCCAGTGACAGCCAACACTCAAACCGGACACCTGCTGTATGCAGTGTACAGCGCTACTGGTGCACTGCTGTCTTACGTAATTAGAAATGTTTCGATAGACAGTTGATAAGTACAAACTGTCAACAGAAATGTATTACAGTAATTTTACTGCAACATGTTTCGACAGTAACGGTTTATCGTCAGACTGAAACTGCATAAGACACTAAAAGTTTATACAGTTGCTGTGCTAACCTGAGATCTGAGCTTTTACAGTTCTTTATGTTTCATTTTTATACATGCTGTTTGTACGTTACAATTTCAGTATACAGTAGATACAGTTAATATATTGGATGGTGCTGTTGTGACGTTGTGGGATGGAGCAATACAATACAATATCATAAAACGTATATTAATCAGTCAGAACACAACTGTATTAGCACAATTGGTGCATAGAGTATGTACAGTATCAACTACATGTTTCGGCCTCTACATTGGCCATCGTCAGGTTTATATTTAACTTATTAAGTAACTATACAATATGCGTGGTGAACTGGAGGGGGGGACGAGAACCCGTTTACAAAAGTGGGTGGCATGAAAATCTAAATTTTGGATAGAATTGCTAATATCTGATGTGAATACCCTGATCTGGCATGTTTGAGGACATATAATCATAGTATGTTACAATCAACTGTATCAACTGCATGCTGAGTGGTGTGGGGTTTGCCGGTAGGCCCCATTGCATTGTTCTTGGTGTCTGATGAATTTGGTGGTAGTATTACAACCTCAGGCTGCGTTATTTCTGGGGTTGGAGGTAGATGTTTTTAGTAGCTGGGGTGTTCTAGTCGTAGATTACCTCGTGTGGATGTGTTTAAGCCAGGTCGTCACTCTCTATCTACTAAATGTTAAGGGATGTCTGTAGTGTGGTGCCATAACGTTGCAAACGGACGGTTGTGCAAAGGTCGAAGGATTCTAGAGTGTCATGAAGCAATTGTATCAGTATTACTCACTCGTCTGTAGTTCTGCTGGTGGTTGTCAGCGTCATGTTATATTGTTGGTAATTACAATCACTAAAAAACTTCACCATGTAGATACAATTTGAACTTCACTATAATTTGTGTTGTTGGTGTGGCTCCATTTTTTCGTTGAGAGGCTTGATGTCTAGTGTGGATGTCGCGTTATTTAGTCTATTGATCCAATTATTAGTTTCATAACTGCTTTATTGTTTTACTATATTTAATTAACGTATTATAAGAAAATGTTTATGAAATAAAAGTAACTTATTAATCACAATTTCCTTCAACATTATCAAATCATAATTAAACTTAGTTGTTACTGCAAGGTTGACAGTTGTGACATTTGGAGTTACAAAGTAAATTGGCTGATTTGCACAAACACATTTTCGTGGTTCACTTCTTTGAACGCTTGCATTTCTTAATCCTTCTCCACCAACAGAAGAAAGCTTTTTTTACCACTTCACGTACACTTATTTCTTTCTTTCTTTCCGACCTCTTCGATGCTTAAAAAATTATCTTTGCGCAAGGTAAATTGGTTTCTTGTGTACAATGCTTTTAGTTTAACAATCTTAGTACCATGTTCATAAAATTATTCGTCTTTAATGTCTGTGATAACAGCTATTATTGGTTTTAAAACCATCTTTGCTCTATCAATATCTGGTATTTTTATTCTAATATTTTGTCCGAGAGTAGGTTTTTGGAACTTTTTAGAGAAAGTTGCTTCAGTTTTCTTTGCCTGCTTCTCAAGTCCCTCTCTGGCGGCCTCTCGAAAGATTTTCACTTTTTGAGCTCTGCTGGTAGTCGCTGTTGTCATATCAGGGGTTTTAGAGAATGCTTATGGATCTATTTTTTTAATTTTGAACTTCGATATCAACTTCCATGTTTACTTAGGTTTCTGCAGACTACAGGCTCAGACAGACTCATCGCTTATTTCGGGCTTTTACCAATTGGTGTTGGCAAATGCCAACATTTACCATAGTGACGTGGTAAAAGCCCGAAATGGGAGCGTTTGCAACCAATTTTTGGACTTTTGTCGCCTCACTATGGTAAATGCTGGCATTTAACTGTAAAACCTAGGATTTACCAATTTTCGGGCTTTTACGGTAATATATATATATATATATATATATATATATAAAGTTACATTCCCACATTCAACAAGTAACCTGCTGTTCAGTCCGACTGCAAATAGCTTTTTACCAAAATTCACTTTTTCGTTCCACATTCAATGACTGTTACTGCATTGCAGCACCTGTGGTTTGCAATTTGCACTGCGCATTTTATATTATACGGTTGTGGGGCAGTGCGGGAATCTATTCGTTTTCGAACAGAAAAGATGTGCAAGAAATCTTCCCTTTTATACAGAATGAAAGACATACCCTACATTCGAATGGTATGGCGGCGAAATACTCTCCAAACTGGAGGATTATTCTGTGAGAATAAAGCCTCTAAAGTAAGAACCAAAGCAATTCAGAGATCTGTTCGCTCTGTTATGTAATCTGCTATTACACAGCTAGTGTCCGCAGAGTGACTGGGGCCACAGTTTGCTGATTTGTTACAAACAGAGGAGGTGAGCCTTTATTTTGAGTAAAAATTACTACTGTTGAAACTGAAACAGTTCATGCAATATACGTTACTAACAAAACAGTATTGTAGACAGTTACAGTGACTGTACAGCTGGCAGTTGGTTAGCAGGACGAGGGATAACTGAATTGCGAAGTTGGGACAGACAGCAGGATTTACTGTTGTGTGATTTCAGGTTCTGTCAGCGGTGTTGCTGATTGTTGAGTTCCGGATGCTTCGGAAAGTCGTGTTGCCTCCATCTTCAGGGTTAAGCAGTCCTGTTGAACTGTACTAAATGTGTGTGTCACACATTGCGCTTTAGCAGGTGATGTAGTATTAATATTCTGCAACTGCAAACGTATTACAGGCTAATCTACAAGAGAATTTAAATTTTCGTGATTTTCCCCCGAAAACTGGTAGGATAATACCTTCCAAAAATACACAGACATTCCTTCCAATAAGTCACGCACATGAAGGGGACATACTATATTGCAAAATCTCGGCGCTGTAACCGGCTTAAGAACAGAAGCTGCATATCATCAATAATCATGATGGCTGTTGCTTGTTCTTAAAATCAAGTGGGAAATTCCAGTGCAATTCAACACCTGTCTGTATGTATAACATTAATATTTTGAGAGTGGGACATTTAGGGCAGTAGCCTCAGCAGATCAGAAGCATTGCACTGGACTGCTTATAGCGGTACATTATATAGCATTATATATATGTTGACAGGTGTGCAGAGGTGCCAGTGAAGATAATGCTGTGACTGCGAAAATTTTGAGATAATTTTGGACTGATGGAGCAGCACCTGTGATGTAACGATGGCTGGGGTTTAATGGCAGTTGACATTCAGTGTAGGATCTTGGGTACAGCACTGTGTTGAAACGGCAGGAGTGACTGGCTGCTGCATCTTTTGGACGTGAGGCTGTACGAGGAGAGGGGACATTCATTACCACTGCAGAGTGGCGGTAAGGAGTAGAGTGGCAGTGCCCATAAGGAGCACTGAACACTGCAGAATGACAAGGACCATAATAAAAACTGAACACTTCAGAGCGACATTAATCATAATTAGCACGTAACATTTCAGTGACAGTGACCATAAAGGGCTCTAGAAATTTCAGAGTGACAGTGAACTTACGGAACACTGAAAACTTCAGAGTGACAGTAAACGTATGAAGCAGTAAACTTTGCAGGGTAACAGTAACTACAAGGAACACTGGGCACTTCACAGTGACAGTGACCATAAGGGGTACTGAAGGATTGAGTGACAGTTACCATAAGAATTAGTGAAAATTGCAGAGTGGCAGTGACCACAAGGAGCACTGAACACTTCAGAGTGACAGTGACCATAAGGAGTACAGAACACTTCAATGACAGTGAACATAAGGAGCCCTGAACACTAAGAGTGACAGTGACCAACATGTCACTCAGCCGGTAATATTATCATTATGTGTACTGAAGGATAGTGTCCTGTGAGCTGCTAAACTCCCTGTCAGAATGCTCTCCACAGTGTGTCTGTAGAACACTGGTGTGCTGTAAGGTCAGGCGAAGTGCCCAAAAGTGAACTAAATAAAGTTCACTACAGGCGCTATATAAGGCGACGCCACTAGATCATACGTAGCTGTGAGTGAGGACATTGCAGGGAACACTAGATCATTTAGAAATGTCTAACAACGTCTATTAGAATTGCACTGGTTCAACAGCATAATGCCTTGTACCAGAGCCTGTGTGACATACAGCAATCATAATACCGTGCATTAATGTAGACCAGTTCCCTTTTGTGATTGGTGTTGCTGTATATCACAGGAAGCATTTAATTACAGAAACTTTATATTATTTCTACAAAAGGAAATAAATATGTGACTTGATTAGTTGCAGACAAAATAAAAGCTTACGCTATATGTCTGCTTGAATCATTCCTTGTTTAAATTTTGTTGAGACTCTCATTTTAATTTTCATATTACGATCTGCCATAAGAGGGAACTGTCTTTAGAATACGTAAGGCAAGAATTAAATTATTGTAATTGTGTCCTGTTGCACTGGCAGTCTATTTACTAAGACAGTCTATCTGCCCTGCACAATTAATAATAAAATGGACGGCACAGAAACTTATACACGGTATCAGCATTCAAACAGTGAACAGTTAGAGGTTAATGCAAAACTGTTTAGTGTTGTACGGAAAAGGAATATTTCCATAAAAGTAAAGATAAAGAAGATTAAAAAACTTCTACGAAAAAATCCGCACCCTGATATCAATGCACAAGATGGTAATGATAATTTGAACACTGCCTTGCACATGGCGATTGAAAGAAATGAGTTGGATTTGGTTAATTTTCTGCTTAGTCAAGGAGCAGACACTGCAATTGAAAATGGTGATGAAAAAACGCCTTTATATTTGGCTGAACAATGTAATAATGTAGAGATTATTGATGCGTTGAAAGGCTGTACTTCACCAGTAGAATGGCCCCCCTCAGAGGCAGACAGATTAGCGTCACACACCTCTCAGACAATTGCGGCTAAGGTCAATGCATTATCGGCATTCCTCAGTAAATACCATCCAGCAGCGACTGGCAAAAACACAGCGTCAACTGTTCTGCCGCCTTTCTCAGGAGAACTAAGAGTAGACAAAAAGCTAAAATTGAGCCACGATGATTTTAAACAAAAAATCAAACAGTTTTATGCAAACAAACAATTATCCGCCATTGATCAACTCAAGGCAACGCCCTCTTACCCCACACCCCATGTGTTGGCCAAGTTTGCCTACATGGCTTACGCTGACTACCAACATGCGGAACCTAAGCCTCCTGACGGCTGGCAGTTGCTAACAACAGCATCTAATTCTAGGATGACAAACGGCTATTTTGGAACAGCCTACTGGCACCCGGAACATCAGCAAGTGGTGATTGCTCATAGAGGGACTATGGTTAAGAATTTTGGTGCTCTTGTAACAGATGTTAAAGGTGTTTTATTTAACAACTACGTTGACCAAATGAGTTCCGCCAGCACATTTGCTAATAAGGTGGTCTCAGTTCTGCGAGACATAGAGCATGTAAAGAAGGTTAGTTTTGAACTATTTTTCACTGGTCACTCGTTAGGGGGTTGGCTGGCACAGATCACTACCTTTACCACTGAGTACCTTGCAGTGAAAGGAGGTACATTTCTTAAGATAGAAAAACCAGAACACGAACCACTTGCAAGCAACACTGTGCAAGAAACTCATTATATCACACACAGTTACCATCCACACACAGTAGTATTTGATAGCCCAGGTTGCAAAAATATGTTGTCACAAATGGCCGACAAACTTGACGTACGCCACCATGGCAGTTCCATTGATTTGCAGCACTTAGACATCACCAGTTATCTGTCTGCTCCAAATCGCATAAATACTTGTAACTCACATTTAGGGACGGTCTATCGCATCTTTACTGATTTGTCTGATAGGGACAACCTTGGAAAACCTACTACTGCAGCTTACAACCTAGCAACACATAGAATTGACAAAATTCTGCAAGCCTTTGACCCTGAAACGGGGCAAGTACTTGAAGACGATAGAGGAAAACCAAAAATACGACTGGTGGTCGATTGGCCTGTTACTGCAGGCTTAAAGGTTGAAGAAGAATTCAACGTTTTCTCTAAATGGGCAGAGCAGCGTAATGATTACCACCCTGAGGTAATGGACACTGTCCATAACAAAGTGCCCAAGGGTTACCACCTGCTTCGTTATCAAACTAAAGATAACGACGAATGCACAAAACGTTTAAGCATATTTGTTCGGGATGAGTGGAAGTTCCTAAAGCGTTACCATTGGTTACGTCACTTGGGAGAATTCTTTAAGCCTGAGGATCTGTTTTGTGAACTGAATGATGCTGAGGCCCAAAAAGAAGCTGAACAAAAGTTACAGAACTTCGAGGTTAAAAATGAAATAATTCGCTGTCTAGACGCTAGAACATTGCACAGCCTAATTCCTTATGTGAAGCGGTTGGTTCGACTGTTCCCGAAAATAAAGGAGAATGTAAAGGACCAATTGTCATCAGCCCGAATAAGAAATTGGGTTTATCAACAAGAAACTCAGCGTTATGTTGAAAAGATTGACCAATATGTGCTTGATTTTAAACCCGGTGAACTGGGTTTAAGAGATTTTCTTACTAGTGACCAGCAAATTTGGCAGTTACGAATGATTGATGGAGATATTTGGACAGGGATAACCAAGGTTTATTGGGTTCTCCAAAACACATCCTGTACACCCAATTACTCCAGTGAAGGGCACTATACCATTCTGAAATTAAAGCGGTTGCTGACTGTCAATAGAATGATAAAATTAAGTGCACTACTCTCATCAATGGAAACACATCTACTTATGATAGCGTGTGGGACCAGTCAGACAGTTAGTGATGAGCTGAGAGACATGTTCAAGGAATTGTTCAGCATTCTGAAACAGAAGAAGACTATGAAAATTATTCTGACCACACAGTCAGATGGTGATATCGCTGCTTTTATACAAGAAATAGCTACAGAAACACTCTGTGAAGGGTTCATTACAACAGATGAACAGTTAACTTGGGGTGATTTAACTGCCAGTTCACAGAAAAAAATTTTAGAGAAGACAGTGATTTTTCAAGGCACAAGTATCGCTTTAAATCAACTGACATGTGCTGAATCAATGACAGATTCATTCCCTCTTGCTGACTTGTTACAAGAAAAGGAGCTTACAATTGGTGAAGAACCTGTACCGTCTGCTTGCAGTGGTTACGATGAGAAGTACTATATTGATAGAACTTTTAATCACAACATCACCATTAAACAGGACATTGCAATTGATAAAAGAGAAGGAAAATTTGCTGATTTATTGGCCAATAGTGAACTAGAATTCAAACAGTTATGTCAACAGTATCCAAAGGGGAATGTACATTGGCTAGAGAAAAAAATATCAGGGGAACTCATTTGGCAGCAATCACAAGGGAGTTTAAAAACATTACTTAAATATACTGATTCCCACAAATGCCAATCTTATGCTCCTAGGGATTTAGAAAAGTTATTGGAACAAGCGAGGCAACAGAAGGTCATGCTAATTGCTGACAAAGCAGGAATGGGTAAATCCACAGTAATGACCCACCTGTCTAAACAAATCAAGCAAACATTTCCAGCGCATTGGTTGGTAAGAATTGATTTAAATGATTATACGGAACTGTTCAAGACCCAGAAAGAAAAAAAGATGGATAAGAAAAGGGTAATTGACTTTCTATCGAAGGAAGTGCTAAAGCTTGAATCTCATTTAGAGAAGGAGTTGTTTAAGAAGAGTTTCGAAGGAAATGAAACTAGCAAAGTAGTGGTAATGGTGGACGGGTTTGATGAAATCAGTCCCGACTACAAAGAGACAGTCATTGACATGCTGCAAGTTCTGAAGCAGACTTCGTTACAGCAGCTGTGGGTCACCACCCGATCCCACCTGAAAGAGGAATTAGAATATAATCTACAACGGTTGTCCTACACCCTGAAGCCCTTCTCTGAAGTCGAGCAAATTGAATTTCTAAAGAAATTCTGGCTCCGAAATGTAAGTATTAAAGACACGAATCAAGACTGGGTAGAAATTTATGCAGAACGTTTAATCCAGAAGTTGGCACAGTCAATCAGCGATAATGACATAGAGTTCACCGGCATCCCATTACAAACTCACATGCTAGCCGAGGTTTATGAGGAGGAATTTAGATCATTCTATCTGTCAGAGAAATCTGAGCCTGAGTTACCGCCCAAGTTAGATTTGCTGGGGTTATACGGAAGATTTATTAACAGAATATATGATATATATTATAAAGGAAAGGCTGAGACACCAGCGGGTAACATGGCTGCAGAGGGGCAGCGAAAACGCGATTTGAAATACATACATTTGGAGCATGAGCGGTTAGCATTAGAGACGCTGTTTACTGAGGATGAGATAACATTTCTGCCAGTGGATGATGATTCTATAGTTTCAGATGAAGAACTGGCTAGGATAGGGATAGTGCAAAGAATCAGTGAGGGTAAGCCGCAATTCAACCACCCCACTTTCGCTGCTTATTATGTAGCTGTGTTCCTAATAAAGCAACTGACTAAGAAAACTAAACAGCACAAACAAGTGCAGAATTTTCTACTAAATAAGGTTTTATTACGAACAGATTGCCAAGTCATTAGAGCCTTTCTGGATGGATTATTGGAAAATTGTAAGCCACTAAATGATGCCTTGAAAGAGTATGGAGAATACCTCGACGAACTTCTACACCTGGAAATGTACACAACAGCACTACATGAAGCAGCGAAGGAAGATCACGTGCATATAATTGGATTTATACTAGACAGCCTAGAATCAGAGGAAAGATTAAACACTGTAACAAAGGTGTTGTTAGCCAAAGACCGTTGGGAACAAACTGCTTGGCACAAGGCAGCAAAGAATGACAGTGTGCGGGCATTAAAAGCGCTTTGGAAATTGGCTGTAAAAGGGACTGCCTGGCAAGTAGCAGCTGAAAGAGGCCATTCAGAAACATCAGACACAACTCGTGCCTCGGTCAAAGAAGAGGAACTGAAACCAAATCTGTTAAAGAACAGACTGTTTGTAGCCAAAGACCAATATGGAAACATCGCGTGGCACGGAGCAGCACAAAGAGGAAGTCTAAAGGCATTAGAGGCATTATGGAGTTGGGCTAATGATGCGGGACTACACACAAATGAATTGTTGCTAGCCCAAAATGAGGCAGGAGTAACTGCCTTTCAATTGGCAGCAGAGGAAAACCATGTAGAAACACTAAAGAAATTGTGGGTCTGGGCTGAAGAAACGCAACTCAATTCAATTGACTTAAAGAAGAAATTATTAATAGCCAAAGACCAGTATGGATACACCGCGTGGCACCGTGCAGTACTAAGAGGCAGTCTAGAGTTATTACAGACATTATGGATTTGGGCTAAGGAAGCAGAACTAAACAGAGATGAATTGTTGCTAGCCCAAAATGAGGCAGGAGTAACGACCTTCCAATGGCAGCAGTAGGAGGCAGCGTAGATGCTTTAGAGACATTATGGAGTTGGGCTAAGGAAGTGGAACTAAACGCAGATGAATTGTTGCAAGGAAGAAGTGAGCTAGAAATAAATGCCTTCCAATTGGCAGCAGGGGACAACCATATAGAAACACTAAAGAAATTGTGGGTCTGCGCTGAATAATCGCAACTGAATTCACAGGAGTTAAAAGAATGAATTGTTACTAACCAAAGAGAAGCACGAATAAACCGCGTGTGACCGAGCAGCAGTAGAAGGCAATTTGGAGGCAATAAAGTCTATACAGAGTTGGGCTAAGGACGCAGAATTACACGCAGATGAATTGTTGCTAGTCACAAATGAGGAAGGAGGAACTGTGTTGCATATGACAGCCGAGAAAAACCAGGTAGAATTATTGTAAATGTTGCTATGGCCCAATGAAGCGCATTTAAATCTATATGAGTTAAGGAAAAAATTGTTACTAAACTTAAATATCTATTGTCTTACTGCCTGGTGATTTTTGGCAATTTCGATATACTAAAGAAGGCATGTTTATATGGTAAAGGAAAGCAAATAACCGAAGTTCAGTTAAATGCGATTTGTTGTTTTTCCAAGAAAAGAAGTAAAAAACTTTGCAGGAAAACAGCTGTGATATATGTGGAGAGTAGTAGGGTTTGGTTACAGAATCACTAGTAAACTGAGTGAAGAGAAGAAAGTGTTATCAGCCCATTGATTATGGACAAATCACTTTGAGTGCTTGACTGCTTTTGCTGACTCAGCGGTAAACAGCGGACCTACAAAAACTGTAATGAAACTGTAGGACCTACTGACAGCTGTGTTGTTATCTGTGTAAATGTACAGTGTGACCTGGTGGTAATTTTATATGGTAATATATCATTATTATGTGTGGGGCTGACAGGTGGGATTGGAAATATTCAAAGTAAGTGAGTTCATATTTTTGTTTTCTCTGTAGAGGTATCACAGATCTATGGGAAAGACTGGGTAACATACAGAATAAATCAGTTACTACAACCCTTTATATAAATGCATACAGTTATGTTTCATTTGAATTTTCTTAAGGGAAAGAAAATATTAAAACAGACAAAAATATCCAGGAATGCCTTCTGGATGAGTAGTGATAAATGTTAAACAAAATTGGCTTTTGTATATACCTAGTGTATGTAAAATTCGAAATATATAGCATTGAAAATGTGTATGTGATGATAAACAAGAATGCAAATTATAAATTATGTTTAACCCTTAGGTGACTAATGTCATATATATATGGAGCACCCATTCTTGATGTTTCTAGATCACACACAACGACGCAGCACAGTCGGTAGGACTCCTCTGGACTAGTGATCAGCTCGTCGCAAAGACCTCTACCTGACAACACACGACACTCACAACAGACAAATATCCATGCCCCCGGTGGGATTCGAACCCACGATTTCAGCAGGTGTGCGGCCTGCGGCCGCACACCT
>Ga0268261_10003186_pt1 | contig 11990 bp, 12 predicted proteins | sample TergutNc150P1_FD_190353 | JGI IMG/M metagenome (GOLD analysis project Ga0268261, IMG submission 190353) | Nasutitermes corniger P1 segment gut microbial community from laboratory colony in Florida, USA - Nc150 P1 (SPAdes) (version 2) | ecosystem: Host-associated > Arthropoda: Insects >... | reverse complement strand
CATCGTCATCGTCACTTTCGTTTGCACTTTGTTCTTTGTCACTGTAACTCGGTAAAGGATGCACAATTTTGTTTTGCCTATTTCCAATAATAGAAGAGTCACTGTCATTTTCACTGTCACTATCAGCGTCGTCAGGAACATCAGATAATGTGTCCGCCAACAATTCCGCTGAAATTTCATCTTCTGTAAGATATATTTCCTCGTAAGAAATACCTCTTTCCGTCATGGGTGTAAAGTGGTTGAAGGCTGAATGCTAACTAAATGCACAGCAGAGCAACAGGCACAAATAAAGTGCTGTATGTTCTCTATATTTATCACAGATCATTACGTTGGAGTGAGGTCACGTTTCTATAAATATCCGTCAGCAGGACCATTCGGAGACAGGCTCCATGTATTGTGTAATGAAGTGTTATGTGCGTGCCAACCAAGCGTGTGTTAAAAACGCAGATTTGCGTCACCCGTCCTGCACAGTTGTAATGTAAAGACGCAAATCTGTGTCACCCGTCCGCAATGTGTTAATTATGCTGTTACTGAAGCTGTACAGCATTGCATGCTCTGATATGAAATGAGTGAAGGTATAACACTACATATTTCACATGAATGTGGTTTGTCACCAGCAGAGCAGCATTACTATCATGCCTCCTTAACCCAGCGCATAACAAATTTTTCTTAGGACTAGGTGTCAGGATGTGTAGGTGACACATGGATTGGTCTGACCTTCAAATCGGCACGCAAGCCAAATGTTAGGCCGGCTACTTAGACATTCAGTAACCATTCACCATTAATCCACTTTTTTTGAAGGATGAATAAAATATGCAATGCAGTACGTAGGCTTATAATTGTAAATAATTACTAAACAAAGGTTTTTGTATTCAGATTGTTCATTGCCAGAGATGAAAATAAAATCATCTTAAAACCTGTCACTTTTTAAGCCCTACACACCATCGTGACATGGCACTTGAAGTTTGACTTGTTTGATTTTTAGTGCTCTGAATACCAAACATAAACTCTTTTGTCTGTCTTTTTATTTCAGTAAATTAGTGGATAGAAATAGATACTTTCTACATACCCACATTAAATCCATTTTTACAAATGTTCAGGTGTTTACATTAACACTATTTAACAACTTTATAACTTTTTATTCAATGAAAAATAAATTATTATACCATAAAAATTGAAAGTTTAACTTCAAAACTGTGGCCATATGTGTCTCTTTCTGTTCAGAGGTAAGTCTCGTGATTTTTCGTATTTTGTAACTTTTTGTGTTTTTAGTCTGTGTTTGTTTTAATTAATTAATTACAATTTGCTGCAATATATACACATATTTATTTGTGCGTGCATCATGACTTCAGAATTAATACTAGAGAATATACAGCCAGAAAGAACTGTTACCATTCAGTTCTGCTAACTAAGAATGGAAAGGTATTTAAGGAAGATGGCAGGATGAGGTGGGTATTCTTTTGGCGAGGGTGTATTACTCAGCATCTTCTATCTGTGCAAGAGGATTTGTCACTTACATTAGAGTGACAGTGCCGGCTGCTAGTGTTCTAGCAGCAGATGTGTTTGGGACTGGCATTTTTCGCTGACATCTCCTGCCATAAAGAAGGTAATAGCCTTATACCCTGTACTTCTATTTTCCTTTGTCCTTCCCCACTTCCTCACTCCATAAGTTCCAAGATACTGGAAGTGGACTGTAGTGTCTACCTGTATGACTGCCTGCTTAACAACTTCAGTTTTCCTGGCTACAGGACTGATGAGGCTGTAGAGTTTGTCTTGGTTTGTTTGTATGTTTGATGCTTATGAACAGTCAGTATGGATAGTGCTCCTATGGCTTTTAAATTATTTTTCTATATTGGCTGCACAAAGACCTGAGACACTTAACATAGTGTAGGTCATGTCTTTCTGTTCCCTGGGCATAGATATTTATACTGCTCTTTCAGACATTATTTCCTTTTATTTCTTCATTATTGGTTGTAAATCTGTGGTCTCCCAGGTACTGCTTTGTCTATTTCCAATGTGGAAACAGCTTTTGTAGGGCAAAAGTTTTGAGCTGTTATTTATGTAGAAACATACAGGTAATTTCTGTGGGCATGGAATTGCAAATTTGTACTCTAGTAACAAGCACCTCTTTCCATTTGGAGTTTCAGAAAAATAATTTTGGTTTTACACTGGCTTATCATAATGAAAATTTATTGAATAACTTGAATTTTCTGGAAACATTATTTTATTGTCCCTTGTGTCATTTAATGAATGGCATATGTACAAGTGGCTCTCACCTCAGAATGAGAAAGAACATGGTACAAATAGTTCTGACAGGGGAGTCAGAAATTTCATTTAACATCAAGATTCCTACATTTTTAGACTAACACCATTAGCACCTAATAGTGCATGTCAGGAATATGTGTATTATTACTGTTATTAAAGTAGTGTTTATAATTTCTATCCAGATGATTAAACTGTAAATTTCTTTCACTGTGATCTCATAGAAGAGGTAGTTTGACCTTTTGCAAGTGGCACAATTGGAGTGAAAGCCCAGAAGGCACATGATGTTTTCTGTATGTCATGCAGAAGGAGTGCATGTTTGGCTTCAGCTTTCTGGTATTGATATTGATTCTTGAGTTATTTAACATCAGTTTGGAATTTTGTAGGTTATGTAGTGTTTAGCAGTAGCATGATTGTGAGTAATGAATTCAGAAGGATGTGTAAGGAAAAGGAAAACCACCGAAAACATCAGTCAGGGTTGTCAACTTCTGGGCCACACTTTGAACCTGGCACCTCCCAGATATGAAGCAGGAGTACTGACCACTCAACCATGCTGTTAACTCAGCAAAATCACTGTTGTAACCCTTTAGTCTTACATGTATTTTTGCACAGCTACTCAACAGAGACAAATCAAATTACTTTGTGGTAGAGATAAAATTGTGTAATTCACTTTTAACTTAATTAAGATTTTGAATTTAAAACTAGGATTTGCTTTTTTTTAATATGGTGTGTAACTTGGTCTGTTACATTAAGAAAAGGCTATATACCTTCAGGGAGTCTGAGAACAGTGATGGAAAGAATTTTGGGGCCCAAGAGGGCCAAAATAACCAGAGGCTATAAACTATATAATATGGAGCTTCATAGCCGATACTATTCACAAAATGCTATTATTGTGCTCTACTATTGGAAGATAAGATAAGATTGGTTATGTAGAACTCATGAAAACTGCATGCAGAATTTTAAAACCAGAAAGAAGGATGTATCAACAATAAATGCAACTACTTTTCGGTTAGCACAACTTTGTTTATTGTTGCTGTGTATGCATGTTACCAGAGTGTATGGCATGTTATCCCTGAAAACTGAAAGGAATAAACTGCTTGGGAGTCCTAGACATATATGGCAAGAAAATATTAAAATGGATATTATTAAAGAAAGGGGATTTGGGCTTTGGATGGGGTTTATTTGGTTGTGGACAGGGACAAATTACAGACTCCTGTCACATGCTAATGACATGTTGGGCAAGTACTAGCTTCTACAAAAGAACTGCTGCTTGTAGTTATATAATAGTAGGTGAAAGTTGTGTAAGTGATCTGCACATATAAGTACATCTCTCTGTTTATTTAGTAATTTATATTCAACTTTAAATATCCATCCATTACATATTCCTTCACTGCAAGGATCTTGTTTGAGAATGTGCACTATTCTTCAGTTGGATGAGTGTACAAAGGACAAAATACACTGTCTCCCTTATGGTATCCAGAGTGTTGTGTTAGTTCGTGAGAACCATGTTACATTATTTCGACGGCTGGGGAGTGATTACCACTAATGGTTGAGAGAAGGGACCTCACGAGTTATGCACCATCACTTAGCTATAGCACGCACTGCACAACACACTACACCGCATAACGGTTTGCAATGGACTCGTCCTTTGTCTCGGTCTGCCCCACGCGGCCACGCTACCGGAACTGCGGCTTATGAAATGTCCCGAACCTAGCCGGATATCACCGAACGTTCCACTGAGCCACGGAGGCGTTATGATCAGGGGTCCCAACATCTCCCCTTTTTAGAGAACACCCCAAGGGAAAAGAACTTTTACCGCTGGGACCACTTTATGGATACTTGTACGTTTTCCTTCTCGGGTGCAACTCAAATTGTTTCTTGGGAATGAGACCTCGTTTAGAACGGCGGGGTTCTGACGATCCTTTGCTTGACTGCTCCGGGTTGACTTCATCCTCAGCTGGAGTTCCCTGGTTGCTGGTCTGTGGTTTGTGGTCCACTGCATGTTTGTCCACGTGTCCAGTTTCTCCGTTGGGAACTTGCGGGCGATGAACCGGCAGGTTGAAAGCATCTGCAAATGCTGTGAAGTCATCATCGGTCGTCTGCGTGGATTTCGGTCGCATTTGGTTGGCGTGAAAACTGTGGGTTGATCCATCAGCTAGCGTCACGTCGTAGAGACGGACGCCGATTCGTTTGGCGACTGAGTCTGCCATCCATTCTTGAGATTCGCGGTGTCGGGCATAGACAGGGTTTCCCCCGACAAAGTTGCGCTCGACTGCTGCATGTCGGCGATTGAATTGGTGTTCCATTTTTGTCACGCCCCGTTGGTTGCTTGGTCGGGAGTAGAAGATCCAGGGTTGTCCGAGGCTTCCGGCCAAAGAACAGTTCAGCCGGACAACGTTGTGGGAGGCTGGAGCTTGGTGTCGTCCTATAAGCCAGCAAGAATGTATCTAAGATTTTGTCCACATCTCCCTCCCCTCTCAGTTTGAGGAGGCCGCGCTTGAAGGTGTCAACAAAGCGTTCGGCCCGTCCATTCGATTGGGGGTGGTTCGGTGGTGACAGAATGTGAATGATAGCATTCGCCTTACAGAACTCCTTGAACTCATGTGAGGTAAACTGCGTTCCATTGTCGCTGACGATTGTCTCTGGAACACCATGTTGGGCACACAGTTTACGAAGTATTGCCACCGTCTGCCGGGACGTCGTGTTGGCGACTGAAATAACATCGGGGTACTTTGAGTAGGAGTCCACGATGATGAAGTTCCTACCCAGGTGTGGACCAGCAAAGTCTATGTGAATTCGCTCCCATGGTGTTGCTGGAGCCCACGAGTGCAATGTAGCCCTGAGCGGTTGTTTTGCTGCTGCTGCGCAGGGCCCACTTACGCGAACCATTTCAATTTCGTGATCTATACCCGGCCAGTACGCGTAATTGCGCGCGAGTGACTTCATGCGTTGGATCCCCGGGTGCCCTTGATGAAGTAGTTTGAGGACTTTGGTCCGCAGCGCGGTTGGAATAACCACACGTTCTCTGAACAGGACGCACCCTTGTTCGATTGTGAGGGACTCTGCGTCGGCAGAAGCCTTCGAGCTGCGACCAGTCGGCGTGCTGGCGGAGTTTGAGGTCCGGCCAGCGAGACTTAGCAGTGCGTCCCCTTTGGTAATGGAGCGGAGTTTGACGAATGTTACTGGAATGTAACTGGTAAGCGCGTCCATGTAGAACCCGGCTTGGAGAGCAGTGACGACTACTTCGGTGCTGAGTTCGATGAAATAAGATGGGAGGGTGCGTCAGCCTGACCAAAATCCAGTGACTTCCGATACTCTACCCCAAAGTCATAGCCGAGAAGTGTTGCTGCCCAGCGTTGTAGGCGATTTACTGAATGAACTGGAATGACCTTGCGGTTCCCAAATATCGATAGAAGAGGTCGATGATCCGCGAGAAGTGTAAAATACCGTCCGTAAATATACTTGTGGAATTTTTAGCCGACCGCCTTGGGCTGGCTGAAAGTTCCTCGCTACGCGGAAGTACCGGCACAGGACGAAAACCCCCACTCCTTTCCATATATATGGCTATCGTCTGGCGATTGGTTAATAGGGGTAGTGAAAGGTGGGGCCGTCATCTCTTCGAGTTTTCTTGGTGGCTTTAAGGGCTGGGGTCTGTGACTCGAAGTTTGGACTCCTCTGAAGTCTTAATTTGGTTGGCCAGCCGCTGGGGAGAGATTGCTGCCCAGATTCTTCGTGGGGGCTACGCAGACGCCCGAGGGTATGTCGAGAAGGTAAAACAGGTCTGGCGTTGGGTGATTTTAAATTCCCTGTTTCGGTTTCGTATTTGGCATACCGGGCGCCTGCCTAGCGTGACTTATGATGCATCGAAGAGCTGATGCAGGGGCACGATACGAAGAGAGGCTAGCAGCTTCCCATATGTTTTCTGTTTTGTTCAGTTGTGTCGAGTCCAGTTTGTTTTGTTCTGAGAAACTTTGATGTACATCAGTCTAACCGTTATGTTTTGTTGTGGCCGGTAAATACTGAGATTGTGTTTAAGTACTTACGATAGCCAGGAATTGTTACGGCCGTAAGCACTTGGCGTGCTTGTAAATTTGTGTTATCATTCTTACTGTTTGTTATTTGTATATTGAGTTTCGTTTATAATATACCTCCAGTGTTATGAATTATGACTGGTGATGATATGTATGTTCACGATTCCCCACAAGCGTCAGTGTCACGGAGCTCAGCGGCCCAAACAGTCAATAGCAATTTAAGAGTGCGAGCCCCCGGTTTTTGACCTAGCGCCTCCCCCTTCTTTGGTGCGACCCTGAGGGCTTATTTTTGGTAGCAGGGCGTGGTTTTCTTCAGGCACTCTTCGTTATCATTGCCATCGGCCTGTTGGGCGGGTGGGTTTAGATCGTTGGCTCTTGTAGGTAGTTGTGTTGCATGGCCTTGTCTGCGTCCGAAGTGTACCGTTTGACGGCTGATAAGTTGCGTCAAGTGTGTTCGTACCAAGGGCTGGATAACAGTGGTCCTGTACGATCGCTACGGCAGGGGCTAGCAGACCATATAAAGAGCATGATTCAGACGGCTGGTGACGACGTGACCCACGCAAGTGTCCCGACTGATTTGGTACACAATGTAGTGGAGCCCGTCCCCCAAAATTCTGGTGATTGCTCTCATGGCGGTTGTAGAGATAGCCAAACCCTGGTCCTTGTTGAACTGTTACGCCAAGTTTCTCCGTTGTCCTCGGAAGAACCGGGGGCCATTTTGCGTCTATTTTTCAGGCTAGAGGAAGTACACGATTTAGGGCTGGTTGACCGTACGGTTTTCGTCACTAGAATTTTGCTCCTAGTTTCCGGTAGTCTGTTGACTTTTTAGGGGATTGCCTGCGTAAGGGAGGTAAGTGGGCAGAGTGTAAGGCCCAGTTGAACGATTATTTCCCTTATTTCGTCCGGGAGAGACTGATCCGGGATTTGCTCGTCTTTAATTTCCAAAGTGAAGGACAGCCGTTGCGCGCGTATATAGACAGGTTTTTCGGGCTGCAGGTTTTCTCGAATATGACGCTAGTGGGCAACAACTAGTAGATAGGATTGTTATGAACTTTCATCCCAGTATTTTGGCTCATGCCGCTTTCTTGTATAAGCCGCGTTCTCTCAAAGAGTTGTATCGAGTGGTCGGCCTGATTGAGAAGTTCTAGATCGCAAAGGAACGGCAGCGATTGGAGAAGCCATCTCAGCTGTCGAGTAGTAGTAGTAGAGTTGGCCCCCTGAATGCTTCCCGTGTTGCTCCGGTACGATCAGGGGCAACGGCGAGTGCGTCGGCAAGATGTTGGACGTGTGGCCAATCTGGCAATTTTAGACGCAACTGTCCCCAGAAGTCGGCGTTGTCTGAAAAACTGGCAGACGCCCGGAGGCCACCAGGCCCCCGGGCGAAGGTCCTAAGTGGGCTCCGGAAAATTACCGCAGTGCCCCGTGATTCATCCTTGTGGGTTAATTTGGAGTTCAAAGTAGATAAAGTCCCTGCTTTAATCGACACTGGTACACAGTTCTCTCGCATTCGATCGGATGTGGCCTAGTTTCTCTACTTGAGGGAGGAGCCATGTGTATTCACGTCATGTTCCGTGACTTGTTTGTTGGCGGATGGACAACGATGTGAAGTTGCAGTGAAACTTCATGTGAAGTTGCTCTCGTTTTCATGGGACCACGAGTTCAAAGTACTGAGAGGGGGACTTTTCCTGCCATTTTAGGGTTGGATTTTTTTTGGATCGTACCAAAATATTACTAGACTTGGCTTCGAGAAAATTTAGTTTCGGATTTGCTCCGAGTTGTACAGGGACGTTTTCTGTGCCGAATTTGGACGTTGAGGTTGAACCATACCTACAAAATGTATGTGAGGAAACGTCGAATATGGCGACGGTGTCGGAGGTTTCGCCGAGTGGCATGAGTTCGAGTTCCATTGTGGCAGATTTTCCTGCATTGTTTTCATTTACTCTCGGGACGGCTAATTACACCCCGTATGAGATCGAACTGTCGGACCCCTCTCCTGTGCGTTCATCGCCCTACAGGTGTGCCCCGCCCAAGCTTGAGATCTTTAGGAAGATGGTAGATGATTTGTTGGAACGGGGCGTGGTGAGACCGAGTAAATCCCCGTATGCAAGCCCGGCATTTTTGGTGCCAAAAAGCTGTGGAGGTTTTCGGATGGTAGATGATTATCGGAAAATGAATTCTAAGGTAATCTTTTATTCGTATCCCATGCCGACTATCGAACAAGCATTTGAACAGTTTGGGGCGCGGTGGTGTTTTCCGTCTTACACCTTAATTCCGCATATTATCAAATCCCCCTTTCTTTTGAGTCGGCGGGTGACCGCTTTCTGTACACCATTCGACCTCTTCGAGTTTAATAAGTTACCGATGGGGATTAGTGTGGGCTGTCAAGGATTAAGTAGGGTCATTGATGAGTTGTTTGCTGATATTAAAGGAAAATGTTTTTAACTTTTTGGACGATCTAGTTGTGTTTTCTCCGTCCGTCGAGGTGCATGTTGCTCATGTGCGGGAAGTCTTGGGAAGACCAGGAGGATGGATTTACTTTGAACCCTGAAAAGGTCACTCTTGGCGCTATGGAAATAAAATATTTAGGTCACCTGCTTTCGTCCCGAGGCATTTGGATATTGCCTGATAGAATTGCCATTATTCAGCGTTACCCGCGTCCAACTAACTTGGAGTTTGAGGAGGTTCATAGGTATGGTAGGTTTCTATACCCAGTTTATTCCGGATTCTCGTAGGGCCACCGTATAACACGGCCTGAAGAATGGCGTCCCATTTATCTGGCGTGATGAGCACCAGCTGGCATTTGAGTCTTTGAAACAGACGCTATGTGAGGCGCCAGTGCTCCAAATTCCTGACTTTAGCAAGGAGTTTGTTTTCGTAACTGATGCAAGTGACCTTGCTGTTTCCGCGATCTTAATCAGCGGGTCGGTGAAGGACTAGACCCGATCTCGTATTAAGTCGTTTGTTGACTGTAGCCGAGAGGAAGTACAGCACATATGAGAGGGAATGTTTAGCTGTCATCTTCGGCTGTGAGAAGTGTCGCACTTATTTAGAGCACAAGGAGTTCGAACTCCACTGCGACAACCTACCGTTATGTTGGTTACTGAAGAGGGTTACGAACGTTGTCTGCCTCGGTAGGTGGATTTTGCGTTTAGCCCCCTTCAAGTTTAGAGTGAAACACCCGTGGAGTCGACAATGTCGTGGCCGATGTCCTGTCTCGGATTTTTAAAGGAGACTGGCGAAACTCCTTAAATGAATTGTGCAGCATTGTTGCAGTCATTGCCCCTTGTTTATTCATCGCTTGAACTTCAGAAAGAGGATTCCTTTTGTAAGGACCTTTGGGACAAGATACAGACGAGACAAGATGGTGCGCATAACTTCCAGGCACACCGAGGTCTGTTGTGCTACTATCCAAAAGGGGCGAGAAGGCGTAAGTGGATTGTCCCGGTCTCGTTGAGACCGATGCTTAAATATTTTCACGATTCTGTATTGTCGGGTCATTTGGGTACCCGCGAGACCTTTCAGAAAACCGCCGCGAATATTTGGTGGCCCAAGATGCGGGTGGAGATCTTCAATTATGTGTGTAGGTGTTACCTATGCCAGCGGGCGAAACCCGCCCAGGATACGCATGTGGGATTGCATTCTGCTAGCCCGAGTTTTCAACTTATGGATAAGCTATTGATTTTGTGGGCCCATTTACCCGTACGAAGCGGGACAATTTGGCGATCTTGGTGACTGTGGACGCCTTTTCTAAATTTGTGTTTTTCTGCCCGGTCCAGAAGATCTCGTCACAAGTAGTGTCGGATTGTTTAGAGAGGTCTTTTTTTCTGCTTACGGTACACATGTCTGTATAGTGACTAATAATCCCAGGGTCTTCTGTTGTAAGCAGATAAGGGACTTGTGTTTTCGATGGGGGATTACCCACATCACCACAACCCCCTATTATCCGCAGGCTGAGCGGGTAAATCGAAACCTTAAATCTGTTTTATTCATTTTTCACCATGAATCCCAGACCACGTGGGGTGAGGACCTGCCTTGGCTCAGTCTGGCATTCAACACTGCTGTCCATGAGAGCACTAAGAGTACCCCGGATAAACTATTTTTGGGTAGAGAATTGAATTGCCCCTTATTGGTCCGGTGGGATTTAATCCCAAAGTACTGATGGTATTGGGGAACCAAAACAGTCGTTTTGGACGCAGACCTATAAGAATTTAATGCAGGCTAAGAAAAGGGTTGCTCGGAGGTACAATGTGAATCGTAAGCCTCACCAGTTTTGAGTAGGTGATATGGTGGTTTATCGCATGAACCTGGCTAGCTCGAAGGCCCAGAATATATCGGCTAAGTTACTGTTAAGGTGGTGAAAGCCGATGGTGACAGCTAAGATTGTGAGGCCTAACGTAGTGTTATTAGCTAATCCTGAAACGGGAGTCATTGTTAGAAGGGCCCATGTAAGCCAACTAAAGACATTTGTAGGATAATTCTGTATACTGTTTGTATGATGTATTTATACTTATGTTTTGTTTGTGAAAGTCCACGCAGTCGGTAATGTAAAAGCGCACTTGGTCGCCGTCTTGGTTAATATTCTGCAAAATTCAAGCGCGCAGAGATTCGTCGGTAGGCAATTTCAACGCGGAGAGAAGAATGAGTGCGTCGAATTGATCTTTGGTCAGCTCTTCGAACTTGAACCTCTTCAGTGCCACTTTGCACCAGTTAACTAGGTGCATGAACGCTTCCCCTTCGTCCCAAATGAGACCCATGCAGTCATAACTGTCGGCAAAAACAGAGCGTTATTTACCAAATAGAAGACGGAGTCTTGCCACCGGCTCTTCGTAACTGTAGTCTGTAACGTCTTTAGGAAGGCAAAACTTACGGAATTCGGCAAAAACATCGGTCGAAAGGTTGGTCGTTAACACCATTGTCTTCTCCTCCCTTATTTTAGGGGCTGCACACTGTAGGGAGATCTCGAAACGCCTTAGCCAATCATCAAAATAGGTCGGGTTTTCCGCATCCGCCACGAAGGATTCAATATCTGAAAGCTGGGGAAGCGGCGAATTCCCTGATGTCGATAGTGCGACGACCGTCGAAGCGTTATGCCCCCTCCCCTGGGCTGAACAAAGCGTTGCTCTTGTTCTTTGAGAACGGCCGAAAGTACACTTTGAAAATCTGTAGCGTTCATTTTTTTTATCCTCGTCGTCACTGTTGTGTTTGTTCATGAGAACCACGTTACACTGTTTATTTCGACGGCTGGGGAGTGATTACCACTAATACGGTTGAGAGAAGGGACCCCACTAGTTATGCACCATCACCCGGTTGTAGCACGCACTGCACAACACACTACACCGCATTGCATGTTGCAACGGACTCGTCCTTTGTCTTTCTCTGCCCTACACGCCCATGCTACCGGAACTGCGGCTTACGAACTGTCCCAAACCTAGCTGGACATCACTGAACGTTCCCCTGAGCCACGGAGGCGTTATGATCAGGGGTCCCAACACAGAACATGGAAGCTGTCACAAGGATCCAAGGCAGATGCAGTCTTTCTGTGCAGTAAAGCTGCCATGCTGAGGAATGTGATAAAAGGGATGCCTGTATTACTCAGATATATTCACTTATTAGAAGTTTCTTAACCTTTAAGAACTGTGCGTCCCATATATAGGACGGGCGTACCGCTACCCTCCAGATGTTGCATTTTATATATTT
>Ga0268261_10003185_pt1 | contig 11991 bp, 8 predicted proteins | sample TergutNc150P1_FD_190353 | JGI IMG/M metagenome (GOLD analysis project Ga0268261, IMG submission 190353) | Nasutitermes corniger P1 segment gut microbial community from laboratory colony in Florida, USA - Nc150 P1 (SPAdes) (version 2) | ecosystem: Host-associated > Arthropoda: Insects > Digestive... | reverse complement strand
ATATATGACATTAGTAGCCTAAAGGTTAATAATTTAACCCTTATCCTGCTAACGTGGAGAAAATGGTGAGCTCCTAATAATGCCAGCAAATAGCAGATGGGATTTAATTCGGGGTTTAAAGGGTTAAACATGTTCAATATCTGAAATTGCAGATGATCTGACTGAAAAACTGGCTACTATTAATGAATGAAACATGAAGAAGAGAACTGTCATTATTTACCATGACGAAATGTAACCCTCCCCATATTGCACAACTTTACTTAAAATCATTAAGTCTTCTTCCTTTTCTTTAGCCAAAGATAGCTCTTCTCTTGTCACTCATATCAGTCCAGAAGAGTAAGAGAAGCATGCTCACAGTCTAGGATCATATTTACCAGAATTAAAATAAGGGAAATATAAATTAATGGCACATTTCAAAATGTACTGCACATGACACAGACACAAATTGTTAATACAAAGAAAAAACGGATGCAGATTATTAAGGATGGAGTATTGATTTCAAATCTCAAGTAGGTATTACTTTACAGAATTCATAAAATACAGATGCAAATAGAATGTGTTTCACTATGGTCTGATAAAGAATATTCTCTGTCAGTATACCACAGTATGCAAGATAGACTGCAATGGCTGTATGCTCCTAACTAAATATATGAAGAAGATTACATGCTCAAATGTAAACCCAGCTGAGCTGTTGAAAAATAATAAAATGGAATATTAACAAGCACAACAAAATAAAATTACAACAATAACTAAGAACATAAAATATCTCAAGATTAATACAGAGATATAAATTAAGTACAGACATTACACCAACTTCAGGGCTGTGCCATGGCTCAGGCAGTCAATACATGGACTCTCCCCATGGAGGTCCAGGTTCAATCCCAGGTGGCTCATCTAGGATTTATGGTTGACAAAGTAGCATTGCTATATTTTGTGCTCCAAGTACTTTGGTTTCCCTGTCAGTATACTTCTGCCAGTGATCCATAATCATATTTCATTCCATCTACCATCAACATATTATCAGCAATTGACAGCACCATTAAATTAAACACACGTTATAATAATTTAGAACACAAGTAGTAAAGGATAAGAATGGAGATCTAATTGTATATTTACACAGCATTCTGAATCCACAGTAAATAAATTACTTCAGTAAAGATTCAGTTCATAAAATATAAAGGTAAAATTCACCCTACAACCTATCATAAATGCACAGAGGAGGAGTAGAGATATAGTACTATGTCTTTAACTTGGGCACTAGATTGGGGTGGGTGATTATCACTACACCCTGGCAGCTTTACCCCTGGGAAGGAGCTGGTACCCACTGCATAGGAGGCTGGGTGGGAACCAGAGCCGGTGTGGATGGGTGCGGAAAATCCAATTGCCATTGGGATTCGGGCCCTAAACCATCCACCTTGTAGCAAGTCACTATACCAACTATGATAACCCAACCTGCAAGAATCAGTCCATACCACACACAAACATGCTCCGTCTTGGTTATAAAAACAAATCTATTTGTGTCATACAGAAATATAATTGCTGTTCATTGTTCAATCCATACAGAACACATAAATACACTACGTGGGCACAATGTGAAATTTCTCAATGTTAAACATTGTGGTACATAAAATAACCACTGGACCTTAAAGGGTTAATCACCAGGCCACAAAGACCTGGGAAGTGCATTACAGCAACAAACAGAAACCCATATTTTTAACCATGGCACTACGTTAAGGTCAGCATTTCAGGGTCATACTCTGGTTACTTCACCCTCTGGAAAAAGACCTCAGTACCCCCACTGGGAAGCAGACTAGGCAGGCCCCAGAACAAAGCTGGATGTTGTGGCAAAGAGCAAAATTTGTACCAATAGAAACTCCAGCTGTACAGCTAGACACTCTACAAGATATTCCAACTTTTAAAACGCTAAATATTCACAAAAATTGAAACAGACCAAACATATACTACTTAAGCATCAGCCCCAGAACAAAGGTCTGATGAAGACAAAATGGCCACTCACAAAATGAAAAATAATCAATTTTCAAATTTTAACGTAATTCCACAATATGGTGGAGCTTTTCATTTTGCAACAAATATGATACAAATAATTACAACAAATATGAAAATCCATAATAACTTTGTAAATGCCTGTCTAAACACAACGAACAAAAATTTTCAGGCAACTAGTGACATAACAGACTAGAATAATAACACTTACCTGAAAAAATATCACCAAAGCAGAGACACAATAGTTATGAACAGGGACTCTAATTTAATTTCTTTTACCAGAAAGGTTAGTGAAGGCAATGTAATATGTTCATTATGAAATAAAACAATAATGCGACACCATACACACGGCTTTAATGTTTGGAAGCAAGACAACCAGCACTTGAAAAATTCCCCCCGAGACCTATACACCGACACATATATTTGCCCTCACCTACCACCCTTCCCTCACCCCCCAAATTCTATTGCTAATATATATATATATATATATATATAAAGTATTCAAATCTCCTTTATTCTGCATTCATCAAGAACTAAATATCTCATTAATTCTTGTACACCACAATCCCCTTTAAATCCATCTGACAAATGACATTTGTAACCCTAAATTTTACTTGCCATACAGCACAATTCACTTGTCTCAGGCTAGCAGACAAATAAGTTTTTAACATCTCAGGTCCCCATGTACTCCACTGATCCCAGCAGCTATACACTCATGCATTGTTACAGTCCTGATACCTGTTCAGGGAGAGCAGTCGTAGTCCCACCATCTCCACCTCATTTGTACCTTCTTTTTCTGTGCCTTTCACATCCACAATTAACTCATTCTTCTCAGCATTGTCAGCTATGTCTACAGACATACCCTCATCTTCTTGCTGCCAACAAACATGTTCTTGTATTAGGAATAGTTTGTTCTAATCAGAAAAATAAAATAATTCTCACACATTTTGTAATACCTATTCCACACTTTTATTCAGCACACATTAACTGAAAACTTAAAAACAATTATAATTAATCTGTCCCAATACTACTGTATGGTAATAAAGCATAAGCCTAAAATAAGAATGAATATTCAACAACAAAATATGCAGAAATGAAAATTTCAACATTTGTACACCGTGTACAAAATTGGATACAATGAAATTAAAATATTAGATAAGAATGCTATATATAGAGACAGCATGCAATGAAATGAATGAGTACAAACAGAAATGGGTAGATCAGATATCAAAAATTGGTGAAACAAGATTATGCTGCTCAGTAAATGCCTGAATGAAGAATCAGTCTGTGGTGACAAATGAAGAAATGTCACTGAACTACAAAAATAACTCACTCATCCACAAATTTAAGATCATTATGCAGATTATTGTTGTTGTTACTGTTATTATTATTGGTGTTGTTGTTGTTATTGTGGAGGTGGCGGTAGTGGTAGCGTTGGTGGTGATTAATCTGTTTATTCTATATTGTGTGCCACATACCATATTTATTCAACTATCTCACAAAATGCCTTCAAAAAATCCAACCAGAAAATTGGGATTTATTTTGTATTGAGAGATAACTTTCATTCTTCACCAAAATCAGTATTATCTGTCTTCAGAATTTCACTTGACAATAGTGCAGAGTGTATTTTATCCATGTTCCTGACATATGGGACACACTATGCCAATAACAGCAATGGTGCATGGTTTGGTATATATACCACACATATAATCATACCAACTGACGATAAAAAGACACCAATAAAAATTCTGACCTCTTCATTCTCAGTAATAATGACCTCAGGCTCCAAGAGGCTGAAAGGTTTTTTATTGCCTGCCATATGTGTAACCCATCAACAAATCTGAAATCAAAATATTAAATACATGATACTTATATTTCCACCACGATGCATACAGCTCCAAACTCTACCAACCAAAATTAAGTTTCAAAAGTATATAAATAAATAAATAAATAAATCAGTGCCATTAAAATTCTACATGAGAAAACTACACGAGGAACTAAATTCACATAGCCCACTATTGTGGGCCTGGTAAAATACATTCCATATTATTTATTCAGTTTAATGCATTAACACAACATAAGAACCTTTCTGATATAAAACAACTATTTTTGTACTTCTGGTAATAATAAATGCTTTTAATAGGATATTTACTTACCAGTTTTCTTTGCTCTAAACTGTAAACACCAGCAGGATAAAAAAAAATATGTCTCAGAGATGAGCACTTTGTAATGTGCAGGAATCAAACATGGAAAACTAAATTAATAAATGAATAATATGCCATACTGAGTATTCCATTTGTTATTAAGACTGAATATTTACATTAGACCAGGAGTGCATAAATCCCAGGCGCTTGGTCACCAGGACAACTAAATTTTGTACAAAGATGCCTAATATTTTCAGCATAATAACTGCACCCCTCTCCCCTCTCCTTACACATAATGATGTGTTCCATTTCACATATATTGAGCAGATAGTCCCAGATGAGAGTCAGGCTTACAGGACACTCCAGAATTGCCAGTCCTCAGTACAGAACTTGCTGCCTGTCACCTTTTTGATACCTCAAATTTGAAGGTGGCTCCTAATTTTGGCTATGGCTTCAATGATTCAGTCGCATTCCACCTGTCTAACAACCTATTCTCAAGACTGATGACAGAACACAAAAATGTGGCTGGGAGTTATTATTTTTTTGGATCCGGTATTCAATTACCTGTATGAATGCTGGGGTTAAGTTTGAGATTAACGTATTATGGAATGCAATGTCATCTCACAGGATTTCATTTTTGTGCAGCATATTCCAAATTAAACACATTGTCTGATTTGTAGTTAACTAAAATATGTGCTACTATATGTCAATAAACTATTTAATTATTTGTAAATTCTGTTCATGATAATTACATTATATAATCTGGTTACTGAGTATAGATTGCTTTAGTAATGACTATGAGTGAAAAGTTATTTATGGTGAGCAGTTGTAAGCCCCTGCCCAACGCCCAAGTTGGAAAGCCAGCCCCTGTACACTGTCCAACACTGTTTCTTCAAAATATTCACAGGTATCTTCCATAACTGGAGGCCATCTCCTCCATCGAACCTGAGGCTGCATCATGTAATGTGGACAGGATACTTTTCTTTGAATGCCAAAATATAATAAGGCATTCCAACTTTGGCTTAAATTTGCCTCCTAAACTAATAATTTTCCAGCCTGTTTAAAGACTCCTAAATTCACAGTAGTATATTAAAGCAGCTGAGCCCTAAATATGTAATAATAATGAAAACCTCTCATGCATCTGGGGTAACACCTCAAACTACAAAAATAACAACAAAATCTAGAACCATCCAACAATATGTTGAAGTTGACAAATCAGATCCACTAATGGGCATTATATGACAGCTATATTCATATTGTGGTGTTCTTGAATATTACACTGTGTAGTCTGGTAGGTGTAAAATTAGGTCAAAGTAGTAGGACCTGGATCTTCAAAGTTGATATTTTTATGAAGACAACATGACACTTTTTCACCATGTCCTGTCATTCTCATTTTTCTGTTTCAATGGCCACTTCAATGGAAAACAGATGGAGTGGCCATGGCTTCACAACTATCCCCTGTAATTGCCAACTTCTTTTTTGAACACACTGAGGACTGAGTACTCTTCAGGGCAATCCCCAAGCTAGTCTGCTAGTTCTGTTATGTTCGTGGCATATTCATGACCTGACAGGAAAGAAGTGAAGGAGTTCCCAAACCACATAAACAGCACACACAAACATATCCACTCCACTGTGTCCCCTTCCTGGTTATTAAAACATACAAAACATCCAACAGTACAATGGACCATACAGGAATAAGGAACTCTACCAACATCAACCTTCATTCAAAATGCAGACCACGACACTGCCTGGCAAACAAGCAGGGTATAACCTCAACCTCAGTCAATTTAAACAAGGCCAACTGCAACATCTGCAACCAAGGAAAGTATCCAGTTTCCTTCAGCCTATGATGAATTCCTTAGCAAAAAAGGCACCAAGCATGTACAGCAAGTGCACAACAGTTGACAATGCACAATGGATACATATCAAGAAATGCATCCTGCTAGAGCTACACATGCATTGGACCATCAGGAAAGCAACATAGTGAAATCAAAACCTACATCATACATCAGAAATATTTTCTACCTAAGCAGGTCATGGAAGCCACTCATTCACACCCTAGAAGATTGTAAGAAGTCTTTTCCAAAGCACAAACCTCAACTTTGCTTTCCTCTGGCTCTGCAGTACTGACCCTTTCCTTCCTCCTGCTCTACAGCTGTTGCACTCTCCATGGCCTATGGTTCCCATGAGTCAGCTGGGGCCCAGCCTCCTTTTTCCCATCCCTGGCTCCAATTGGCCACTTCTGTCCTCCAGCCCACGTTTTGTAAAAACATGTCAATTTCCCTATTTGGCTCATTTCAACAATAAAGATGGAGGCTGCTTGTTGCTCTGAAACACTGGCAATCACCCACCAGACTATATGATATAAAACTGTACAATAATCTGACCCAACACTCTGGAATATCAAAAATGCATATTGTGCATTTAACCTCACAGAAGTTGTTACCTCCTGTTTAGATTATGTTGACTACTTCCATTACTTCTTTACCTCAAATTTTTTGACATACATTTTCCACTAAATATAAATGAAGGCATTGCTTTACTAAATGCTACTTAGAATACATGCACTTTCCTTTCCAAAGCAAACTGTTATTTGGAAGACCCAGAAATTGACACATAATGGATTACCAGCTAAACTGTACCAAGACCACAGAGCATTCCACAGCCACCCATGTGTACGTGACGTCTCAGGCTATGAGACACCAATTTTTCATGTGTTAACTATTGCAGTTGCTCCAGCTACACACTACATTTATCCTACTTCACATACTGCTTTTCCCTAGCCCTATGGATATAAAATTGCTGTAAAAATGACAAAACAATTCAGACTTCATACACAGTTAATAGGCACTGGATCTGCAGCATGCACAGACCTGCACGATTACATACATTTTTACCTCAAGTACATACAACAAATAATCTTTGCCCTGTTCTGTGTAACACACAGATACATACAATTGCAAAATGCAGTTTGTACATCCTATGAATTGCTAACCCAACGCCTAACCTAAACGCTTAACCAAATTAAGCCCAGCCAATGTAGTAACAAAGAAACCAAAAACCTACTTTCAAGTATCTAAACATACCCAACCAGGAGAGTATCTGCTGAATAAAGCACATATTTTACTGAAAATTAAACCTTCCGTTACACTAAATAAAGGCTTTTATGGACAATAGTAACCAAGGAAAGATCCACTGACTCACGATTCATCAAAATCCGTGCGGTGGTTTGTAATGGACAAAAAGCTGCAAATTTAATGCAACATCACCTCTATGTCAGGATAGCAGCACACGAATTCCAGCAGACAATCTGCATCCACACCAATTTCCACGACTTCTCCACGATCCATATGTGTTTCATCTGTACGAAAAACAGATCGCATTATCACTGCCTCGTCTGTTTTACACAATTTGCTGTCATACGCAAATAAAGAAAACTATGTACAGGTGTATTTCCAAAGAATGTGCGCATGATGGGCTCATAAATATATACGAGACCCTCCTTGAATTGTCGTGTACAACCCAGAACGCCTTACTGCACTTCAATTCCCGCAAAAACCATTCCTTGTTTAACCCACCAGTGTTATCTGGCCACACTGCATTAAAACATGATATTTTCTTACCATTTCAGTTTGACATTCTGCTATACCCTGATTTACTTGTCACGAACACAGTAATAGTTATGTTCTGATTATATAAATGGAGAAACACTCTTTTTGCAAATTAAACTCAAGCTGCGTGCAACAATAACTACCAAAAGATAAACATGGCTTATTATCACCACAGATCATCTAGTATAATTATCACCATGTGACTACGAAAAAGGCGCAAATTTATAAAATTTGGTTCCGACGTAAACTTCGGGTAAAACTTCGAGAAGCTAAGGATAATAAAATATAACTACACAATATATTATTGTTTATAACGTTACAATTTCTGGGGAAATGCATTATACTTGTAGATTAATATTCCTCCAATGTTTCACTTGAAACTTTCTTAAGACGTGACGTAACAGAAACCGCAACAGTGGTTTCAATAACAGCAATGGTGTCAAATACAAAATTCGTAATCAAAAGCCAAACCAAACCTACCGGATCAGAGTATATGTTGATTAAAAATTATGATACAAAATGTTTCTAGAAGACCGTGAACTGGAGGTGTATGGATGTAAATGAGTGTATATATGTACGTGCACATTACTGGTTACGATTGTTCCTGGATGGGTCTAGTGATTGGGAGTAGCTTAATTTGAAAACCAGAATTTTGCACATTTAGCGGTAAATGCGGGCAATCCCCATTGTTAGAGCGCACTTCAATTAGAAGATTTTTAACACAACTTGTAATATGATGTACGTAAACCCACACCATGTGATCTGTAAAATTAACCTTGAACGGCTTAAACATATTGTATGCGGTTTCCCTTGCGGATTAAGGTGTAGTCCACATGATGAGGGCCAATAAATAGGCAGGAGAAAATTAAGATTTGTTGTAACTTAAATTGCTGTGGCTTTAATAACCTTTCATATAAAAACCGTCACAAACTGCCTGAATCCTGATCTGTCCAACCCAGTCCTCACCCAAGCCCATTCAGTTCATTTTCTGGGCTCATGGACAAAGCCTACATGAAACAACTGAGGGTTGCCTAACCTTTCCTCAAACCTCAATAGAGGTGGAGCTCTGATCACCCTACTATCATTCTGAAAGTGTCAACCTGTACCAAGCTGCTGCTGCTTCTTCTTCTTCTTCTTCTTCCTCCTAGTTGAAAGTTTTGGCCTTCTCAATGACCTCTTTCCACTTCCCACGATCCTGGACGCAGGCTATCCAGTTTGTACCAAGCATCACTTCCACCAATCCACTCCTTGCCACTTTCTCATTCTCCCTCCATATACATCCGATACACATAGACCAGTTCTGTTAGGCAATACGGTGCTCTTATTGCTGAAGAGTGAGGAACTGTTCTTCCCAGGGTTAAAAAATGTGGAGTAAACAATTCAAATTCACATGAAAAATACAATCCAAAGCTAAATGTAATTAATTCTCACAATTTTACTTTCTAGTCCACATTTCCCAATTTTCTACAGTTATATTGTTATTACTCATTTTCAAATGTCCATTCATTATTAAGGACAGCAAACAATAATAAGTTGTGTGTTTGCAAGGTAGACTGAGGATAGAAAAATTCACATCTGCAAACAATTGTACTTAGCTTTTGTATGGGTGTGAAACTTGGTTGCTCACATTGAGGGAGGAACGTAGGCTAAGAGTGTTTGAGAATAGGGTGCCAAGGAGAATATTTGGGCCTAGGAGGGACGAGGTACCAGGGGAGTGGAGAAAACTATATAATTAGTAGCTTAATGATCTGTACTCCTCACCCAGTATTGTTCGGGTGATTAAATCGAGAATGAGATGGGTGGGGCATGTAGCACGTATGGGTGAGAGAAGAGGCATATACAGGGTTTTGGTGGGGAAACCTGAGGGAACGAGACCACCTGGGAGACCCAGGTGTAGATCGGAGAATATTAAGATGGATCTTCAGGAAGTGGGATGTGGGGGTACGGACTGGATCAAGCTGGCTCAGGATAGAGACAAGTAGCGGGCACTTGTGAATGCAGTAATGAACCTTCAAGTTCCATGAAATGTGGGAAATTTCTTGAGTTCTAAAAACATGTTAGCTTCTCAAGAAGGACTATGCTCCGTGGAGTATGTAAGTAAGCAAATTGCATATTATTAAATGCAACTCTTTGCAACATATTACATTGTTAGAGAATGAAAAAACACACTTGTCTTTCTACACCATGACATCAAGAGCACAAATCTGAAAATGTTAGTGCTGCTCTCCTAATATGTCAATGTCATCATGGAAACTAAATCATATACTCACATGCTGATCCATTGCTGTCACTGTCATTGCTGGATCCCAGTAAAGAAACTTCTGCCAACACTGGGAATAAGGTTTGTTTATTATCTTTTCATTTGTATTTTATGCTCGCATGTTCCAGTACTGAAACTGTTTTAAAAATATGTCCATTCACATATCTATGGTCATGATGTGGAGCCCTGCAACTGGGTAGGGTAAATTTCACAATGGCAAAAACCAGCTGTTTGTTGGGCCAAAATTTGTCATGTGCCTTTCTACAGGACATATGAAATAGAAATGTGCAGTCTAGCTCTGGTAAGTTGAGACTTGGGGGTTGAAGAAATGCTACGAAAATGTGGAAAATGGAAGCCAGGAATATGCAGTCAGTACCTGTTCCACTGTATAGCACCAGGCTAATATCTGTTCCATGCTACATGCATTCCTTACACACCTTCAAAGTTGCACTTTACCAGATGTAGTGTAGTGGCAGTATCACATTTATCCCAACATATCTCTTCCACAAAACACTCAATTGTGATCTAATGCTTGTTGTAGTCATTTACCTATTATACTATATAGCATATAGCAGAGGAACACTTTCTGAATTGTGACTGACGTATTTTGTTTGCCGTAACCTATGAGAACATGATGGAGACACAAATAAATGCAACACAAATGTGAAAGAGTAAGGAATGGTACTATTCCTTTCCTAATATGCAGGGAAAAAAAAAAACATATCAGAGGGTAAACTCAATGAAGTACCTGAACATATAAAACTGAAAAATTATTTTGAACATCAGGTAGCACATTTATCCATCCCATGTCAGCTAGCACACCGACAGTGTCATTTCAGCACTCCAAATGCAAAATTTCACTCACGCACATATAAATAAGATAAATTATGATGGCATACAGGGGGAGGTGAATGATCAGTGTCATGCCCCATCCCCTTTACCCACAGGAAAGAATCCTGGTACCCACTGACTAGGAGGCTGGGTTGGCCCCAGAATCAATTTGGATGTTATGGACAAGAAAAAAATGAATATCCTCTGCCAGGATTCTGATAAAAACATCCAGAAGTCAGCACAGTTAGTATAGGTTTTAAGGAGACATGCACATAAAATTAAGTACTTCACAAAAGTTATATTAAAATGTATACATAATTTGAAATGTCCAGCTATATATATAAACATTTATTAAATATAAAATCCAACATACTTACATTTTTTTATTGGTTTAATGGCTGGTCTAGTGGTTAATGCATGAACATGCCTGAAATTAATGAAGGATTCCTAGTGAGTAGATTTCTCTGTTGTCCTATGTTTTGCTGTCCACCATCCTCCACTCAATATAACCAACATACATCAAGCCAAATTTATATGGTATGGCACCTCTTGTATAATCATACCCCACCAAAACAAATACACCTTTTATTCCAGCAACATCGTGAGTAAAAAATGATATAAAGTGGCAGAAATGCAGTATTATGCTGTGACAAAGGCACTTAATTCATGATACAGCTTTATTTTTTTATCAAAATATTTTGCCATACATACTGTTACACCTTGAGCAGAATATATATATTCAAATATCAAACCTCATAATTAAACTTATACAACATAAAAAAATGTGACAATTGTTCCAACCCACCGTATTTTCCCAAATCCAACAAGAAGACAGGTTTTAAGCCCATTCACAAACACACAAATAAGTACTCATCATGTCTGTCCATCCATCTGTCTGCAAGTATCAACTCAGCTCCAACTGGATGGATTTTCCCAAACGTTTATATTGAAGACCTTTATTAACCCTTTAAAACCCGAATTAAATCCCATCTGCTATTTGCTGGCATTATTAGGAGCTCACCATTTTCTCCACGTTAGCAGGATAAGGGTTAAATTATTAACCTTTAAGCTACTAATGTCATATATATATGGAGCACCCATTCTTGATGTTTCTAGATCACACACAACGACGCAGCACAGT
>Ga0268261_10003184_pt1 | contig 11991 bp, 8 predicted proteins | sample TergutNc150P1_FD_190353 | JGI IMG/M metagenome (GOLD analysis project Ga0268261, IMG submission 190353) | Nasutitermes corniger P1 segment gut microbial community from laboratory colony in Florida, USA - Nc150 P1 (SPAdes) (version 2) | ecosystem: Host-associated > Arthropoda: Insects > Digestive... | reverse complement strand
AACGTCTCCGGAGGTGTGTAGCCTCCCAAGGGAACTATTTTGAAGGGGACAAACTCGATTTGTAGTTTAAAAGTAAGTACAGAGTTATATTGAATCAGTCTCATTACTTTATTTACAGACCTCGTATCAGAGTAAGAAGGAATCCGGCTAATTTGTGGTTTTTCATTTGTCCCACACAGGTACAGGAATACAAGTGCACACCTGTCGTACCGTCAGGTACTATTTGCAGATAATCCCATACAAAAGCCCTCCTTGGGGCTTTCCTGGCTTAATCTTCATGACATAACTGAATGCCCTGTTCTCTTTATGGCATGGATGGACACAGTAACAGTCAGCTGCTTAAGGACAACTCCTGCACAGGAAATTTAGGTCAAGGAATATTTGCATGTAAGTCATATGCCACAGCCAACACTGTACAGTTTTTTTCCTACTCTTTTCTTTCACTGACCATTAGCTCCCCTACAGCAACCCTCTGGGCAAAGTGATTAAGGTGAGATAACCTTAACACTGGGGTGGCAAGATGCTACTGTTTCAATAGGCTGTACATTAATTTGACATTTAAATCTGTGTGTAGGCAAAGTACTGATTTTCCTTAAAGGGGAAAGACTAAATTTGAGTATGAATTCTCTGTTTCGTACCTGCGGCGGGGGGGGGCGAAAGTACTACATTACCCTCAAATGTCAACGGGACTTTGCCATTCAGGCTTTGAACTCATATGCCTTTTCACAAGTTTCTTTGTCACAGCTTGCAAACTGAAAGCATTTCTACATACTTCTGCATGTCAGTCTCTAATAAATACATGGTATTTAAATGTACTGTTTCTGAACTTATGATTTTCACATTTGGTAGCGTCCCGTTTTTGGACATTATGCCTATCAATGACGTCGCCCAAAAAAAGCAGATCCAGCTCGGTTCTGGTGTTCATAATGCACAAACGGTCTGCCACTTCGGTTGGTTTTCGTCAGTAATATTCTGGAAACACATTTTCGTCACCCGAAATTATAAAATTATATGTTACTGCTAATAAAAAGTAACAGATTGGCATTCAATGAATAATACGGTAAGTTATGTTTGGCTCTCGTTGCACAAAGCAAAAACTTCCCATTTCAGCCGCCCAGTTCTAAACACGTTTTAAATTGTAACTTATAAATTTTAATGTTTCTTACCTGCAAGACTGTCCAAAGGCACTTCTTTAAAACTTACTTTGCTTTGTTTGTCACATATGACTCAGCAATTTGTGTCGATTTTTCGAGCAGCTACGAGGATGTGCTTTCCTTGTTCTGGTTCTTCCCTTGTTTTCAATAAGTAAACTATCCTCAGCTTCGTCCATTTTTAAGCAACGTTACGATCACATAAATATTTTAACACAAAACTCTTACAAAACTGTGGCTAAAGTGGCCATGTTGTTTACGGTTATCCAGCAGCTAACCAGCGTGTTTACGTTCGCCTTACACGATCCACTTTTCTATACATGAAACTGTACAGACAAATGAACGAAATAAAGGCGCACCCTTTCTCTACAAACACCGTAGACCATCAATGTTTCAGTTTTACATGTACTACTTCTCCAGTTGTTACTCTATGTCGATAGGAGCGCTAGAGGACAGTAAACCTTAACCTTATCCATAACCTGTACTGCAGGTTTGGCATTGTTTCTGTCGTAGTTTTTTTTGTAATGGATGCGGTAAGTTAAAATTATATTAGCATAATTTTAAACAACTGTCATTAAACTCTTACACAGGTGGGTATGCCTACACACGCCCCACGTGTACGGTTTTCTATACAGAAAATCAGTGTGTGTAGAAAAACTTTCAGAAGTTTGCACGCCGTTACCCACATCCATGAGGAGTCGGGCTAGTGAACAGGCTATGGCCTAGACGATCCAGGGTTCGAATCCCGGCAGGGGTAAGGTATTTCTCTTTTCCAAAATAGCCAGTTCAGCTCTAACGGCCACACATCCTCCCATTCAATGGGCAATGAAGGATCTTTCTCCCAGCGAGCAAAGTGGCTGGAAGTACCATCTAGTACCAAGGTTTAGAATGAGTGAAGCCACACTTCCACTTCCTGTGTAATCCTTCATGGCATGTAGGGTCAACTTAACCTTTTTTCCTTAAGTCCTTGACTTGGAGTACCTTGTAACATGCACCAGAAATTTCAAACATATGCCACAACGTGTGGTGTCATGGAAGAAATTCCATTCAACATGAATCAATCAGTCAATGTGAATGTACTGTGAAAATTAAAATACATAAGGCAAAAAAGTGACTCATTCCTTTTAACAAACACAATCAAACATGGTGAATAAAAATCTAACATGAACTAAAATGCATTGATCAAAAAAGGCGTACACCCGACATCCAGAACGTTTTAAACAGCAACTAGTGACGCGCTGCTTGCCAACACGTGAAAGAGTCCATGTAGTGATCAACAACATGAGGGAGATAACCTAACAAACATGTATTTTGAAATTAAAGGATGCCGATGGTTAGGCGGACAAAACTTAGGATAACTAGCAATCATAAAACTTGACTTACAAGTGTTATCAGTCCGACAAGAAGTGCGTAACTGTAGTGTCACCAACCGGCGAAGGCTCGACGATCACCCCAACAGCCTGGCACAATCTCTATTTCAAAGACCAAATTACAATCGCAGGCTTAAGCAGCATTACCTCACAGATCTAGCAACTAGATTTTAACTAGTACTCTGCTAAAACCCCAGAGACCAAAATCAAATCAACTGTGATTGAGTTTAACTAGGAGATATATTGCTGAATGTATCTCCTACTTGCCATTAATAGTGTCTGTCAACATGATTGCGGAATGTCTTCGGACAGATTGCAATATTTTTGGAGATAAATAAAAAAAAAATCAAGCAATCATGATTCCAAAATTGTAAGGACCTCAATAAGGAAAAAGAGAATGGGGCATTTGTGCTATTACTAAGAAAACAAAAGAAAATATGAATGAATTTCTGATCTCTCAGAATTAAGTACAAGAATGTAATCTACAGGGTGACAGACGAGAGTCGGACAGTTTAAAAAAAAAATACTCGGTAGATTTTGAACTTGAAATGGATTTATTTTTACAAAATTAAAGGTCAAGACATGCCATTCGAGTTAGGTATTCAAGTATGAAAAATAATGTTATTTAGGTGACGACCATCCTCTTGAATGCAGTTTTCAATCCTCCGCTTGAAACCGTGTTTTGGCAATGTGCCATGGGCCCCAAGGTCACCTGATTTTCATCGTGTGATTTCTTCCTCTGGGGGTACATGAAGGGCCGTGTGTACACTCACAAACCCCGTAATTTGAACTAGTTGAAAGATGCCATTCGGCACGAAGTGCTCACGATCACCTAACAGCTGTTGGCCCTAGCGATGGACGATTTCAAGCAGGGGATTGAAAACCGCATTCAAGAGGATGGTCGTCACCTAAATGACATTATTTTTCATACTTGAATACCTAACTCGAATGGCATATCTTGACCTTTAATTTTGTAAAAATAAATCCATTTCAAGTTCAAAATCTACCGAGTACATTTTTTTGAAAACCGCCCGACTCCCGTCGATCGCCCTGTACATAACTGCACTGAAACAACATCCCATAATAAGTACAAGGTTTTTTGATGAAAACTGTTGCATACATACTTACACACACACACACACACACACACACACACACACATACTGGTATTTGATTAGCTTGTTTACTGTAGGATTTATTTATTTATATACTTATTTACATATATATATTTATAGCACCATCCTAAGTCATAGAATATTCCCTATCGTGTCAAAGGCTAACCAATATAAAACTATCTGTGATTTCATTCATGACTCTCACAGTGGGAATGGCAGGGAGAGGAATATAAAATGAACAAATTTTCCTAGTGGCAGGCACATAGATCGTTTATCATTGATGTAAAATGAACAAATAAATAAGCAAAAAACTCTGGCTGTAGTTGTCTTCCACAGGGACTGGGGATAGGGGTCTGGAATCATAAGAACTTCATAAAACATTAACATTATATACAAACAGTAACTTCAAACAGGGAAACAGCTGCAAATAAACATACAAATTGCACAGTTTAAGAACACCGTGGAAGATGTGTAAGTAGCAAATATAAGCACTGTTAGAAGTACAGCAGCAACTGGTGCATGAAAAAAAAAAACCAAAACAGTGTTTCGGTCATGAGTGGAAGTAATGTTAGCATCCTGGACGTTGCAATGCAATACAATGCAAATGTGTATCATGTTCATTACTACACCCACCAGCTCAAGTTCACAATAAAATAAGAAATTTCTTTGTTTATTTTTTTAAACCCTGACTTGTCTGCATTGGTATCTTTTTTTCACCTGATATCCTCAACAAACAGTTGTTTGAGATTCAGACATCTCAAAGCAGCTGCCAAGATAGCCCTGAACTGAGATGGAAATATCCTTAACACTCACTTTTTTCCCATGATGTGTGTTACTTTTTTATGTTACACAATTTTTATATCTCATTCCTTGTGTTCCTTGCTATGCTATACATGCTTGATCTTGCATAATATTTTCTGAGCACAATTAAATCCGCCTACCCTACCTCATTATCAATTTTGCCAACAATTATTCATCCAAAACATTTCTGAACATATTTCTTTTTTTAAACAGAATTTCTACTCAGCTTTGTGGCCCTAAAGTATGGGAATACGTTGGGGATATGCAGCTGTGGAACTCAGCTCTGAACACTGTACTAAATGCCACCACCACAAACAAACAAAAAAAAAAAATCATTTTTTACATCACAATGCAGGAAAATCATTAAATGACAGTATGAATCATCAATTTAAAATATTTTCAAGAATTCAAACATCAAGTTACAGTAAGAAGGATTTTCAGACACTATTTATTCATGGCACAGTCTGTCTTGCAACAGGTACATAACCTCTTCCACCAAGAGTTCTCCACCAGGTGTGATCTAATGCTTCCTCTTTCAAATCTCACTACCTTCAACTTCCCTTAAGGTCATCCAGTAGATTATTCATACTATAATTATAATTTAACTACATTCTGCACCCAGATAAATGCTGTGCATGGTGGAAGATCAAGGATTTTTGACATCATATTAAACATGCCAAGTCTCAACAACAGACCTACAAAGGACTACCATACTATTTCTCAACTGAAACAGTATAGTCTAAGAAACTTTCTCTTTTGAAAATAAAACTGTCTGCCTAAATTTACATTTAAACACAAAACCATTAAATCATAATTGCACCAAAACAAATATATCATGGGAAAATAACGGAAATGCCTACTTCCCTTGCACTTCTTACTTAGCTTGCAACACACCTTTTGGATTCCAGCAATCGCCTAAAAGAGTGTCATATCTATGGCTTCCAAATGGTGTCTTTTTTGTTACTGAACCCCCCAGTTCACAACCCTAAGTTAAACATTCCTCATTCAGTCTGATTTATTTGTTCAACACAATGCATTTTTTATGCCACTTGAACAGAACTTTCAAAATCAAAGTATGAAATTCAGATCACAGCACTGTTGTATTTAATCCATGACACCCCACACCCCAAGAAAAGAAGAACCATTAATACTCAGGTTTAATGACAAAATCGTACACACTCATATTTTGTAATTTGCTTTTAGCATTAAAAACCTACTTAAACCAAATTTACCAAAATATAATATGACCCTGCATATAAGACAACCCCCCCCCCCCCCAACCCCCAAATCACAATCTTCAATTTTCAGGAAAATATCTTTACAGAACATGCTCAATTTTGTGTGCGGTTGTAAGGTGACACCCCATTTTCTAGACGATAAACTAAGAAGAAATTGCCGCCTTATATCTAGGTAAATACAGTACATTGTTAGAACTTACATAACTGATCCACTGGAGAAGATGACCTACCATATAACACAGTAATTTGGCAATGGCCTTTAGTCATAACATGATGTGATTAAAAATACACGCTCTTATTCAAGTTGTGTAGACAGTACTAAATTCACTAGCAACAAAGCTTAGCTTATCCATTAACACTTACCCCATTTACTCAATTGGTAATCACCCATCATTTTATTGCTTCCTTTCTCACAGGTGTCTTGGAGGCTATCATAAGAAGATCTACAGCTTCACCATTTTACATAGACATTTCTGCTTCTCAGCTCTCCTTTAACAGCTTCTCTGCACGCTACGCATATGTATCACACTCAGTTCAAGAAATGTAAAGGTTAGTAGCATATAGATGTACCATTCTGCCTACACTCTAAGTAAAAAATTCTAAGACATTAGTAATAGAAAGAATTTCATGACACTAAATCTGCTTTATGGTCAATGAACATAGAAAACAAACCTGGTCAGTAATTTCTCTTACATCTTTGTCACAGCCACCACACCCATTTTTACCACACTGGTGCAACACCCCTCCAGCTGGGTCCAAATTAGTTCAATGGCATTCATATGGCAATGACATGGTGCCAGATGTAACACCATGTGCCCATGTTCATACATCAATTCATCAATTTCAATCCTGCAAAAGAATTTCATATACGTTCATGCTTATTATAACCAAACCCCTTCATAAAATGCATGATAAATTAGATATCCACCACACCAGCATTTATCTAATAAGCCAGTTTCTCTCCCACTTATGTTTATGGAAAATTTGTCCATTCAAAATGGAGTACAGTATTTATTTGGCACTGTCTTTATAGCACAGCGTGTGGTTTATTAAGTGAGGACAACTTTAACCTTTACATTTACAACCTCCATACGCCTTATTCCTAGGCACATTTTGACTCTTCCAAGATATGGTACCTAGTTTTCAAATTGCGTTCTTAGTATACTCCTCTAGTAGCCAAGCAATAATTTGTCAGTTTCAGCAGAAACAACCAACAAAATGCAACCTTGTAACAGAATTTATTGTTCCACCATTCATTAAAGGCTCAACATGTTTCGAGCGGTACGCCGCTCATCATCAGGAGCTCTAACTGTATTTGCAGTCTCTGGTTTACATACGCATGTGGTGACCGGCCGTAGTCAAGTCTGAGTAGGAACTCAAAACTGAGCCTTTAATGAACGGTGGAATAATAAATTCTGTTATAAGGTTGGATCTTGTTGGTTGTTTCTACTGAATCATACTACGATGCACGGATCCATGAATATTAAGTTTGTCAGTGTTCCGGTTTTCCGCTGGAGGTTCTTCCAAAAGGCCAACAACGCATCATACACCGCACAAGCCATGGTTCTGCTAAATTTGGCACTACTTTGGTTAGCACCCACCGCTCCACTCTCCCTGTTCACTGAACTTGTATTATGACAAGTTCTAAAGCTTCTGGCTTGGCCCAAAAATAATTTGTGGCACGTAAATAAATTAGGTTCCACACGGTTCTATTCTACGATAGTCTACACGTTTGGAAACAAACCACAATTGCACTCATGATAGGTTCACTCGTCGTAAAAAGAAATCCAATTATCCGTGATGCATCTAGAAGGTATATGATATGCGGTGAACCACGAAAAAAAAAGGTAATTCCATGAATCAACTATTAGCGCTTGCTGTTCACGTAGAAATCACAATGTCGAATTCCACATGATCGCAATGTTCCTAACCTCCAATACGTTCATTGTCGTAATTCTGCTAAAAAAAATGAGAAAACTCGAATTATTTATTCGATAGTCGTGCCCAGGTGGTCATATAACCATATGATCTGTGTATAAGCACAGATCATTACCTGTCATAACGGCTGATCCATGGCCACAACTATCGAATAAGCATTCGATACGGTTCGATAGTGCCCATGTTTGAGGGCGGGTAATGCTCTACACCCCGTGACGCATGGATGTTTGGTACCTGAATCAAGCCTTCAGAATAAGGGAGTGTGGTATGCAGTGGACTTGCATGCGGCGTGTCATTTTGTGAATTCATTAGTGCGTTAAACATGAGACGGACTTTATATTTTTTCGTGGTTCTCTTCTGTAAGTAGGAGAGTGAATAGTGTAAATACAATTGTTGTAATTTGTTATTTATATCACATTGATTTAAACTGGAACTTCATTCCATAACCGTACGTTATTGCAGAAACTTAAGTTCGCTTGGTTTTTTGTTGTGAAATTATTCAGTCTTCATCTTCCACTAATTAAGTCAATATTTTTTATTTAAGTAATAAACACTAAATCTTACCTGTATGGTGGTTTGTTTGCTGTGGTTAGTGTGGTTTACAGACTACAATATCTGACGCCTTATTAGCATTAAATACGCGCCCAATGCACGTAAAGTGTAAAATTATGTAACATGAACTTAAAAATATCAGAAAATATTTACGGACAATATGTATACATTTTTTCAGTCGTTTCGTGTACAGTGGATAGTCGAAGCAAGACATCGCACAGTAGTTCAAGAGATAATTACCAAGGAGGGGGAGGTTCATATAATGAAAATCACAAACGATCAAATGACGACGCAGACGTGAGAAATGCATCAGGTAAGTTTCATTGCACTTTGAAAATGATCGTTGATTAATCAAGGGTGTTCACTTAAGTGCACTAGTGAGCCACTCCCAAATTACCAACAATGAATATAGACTCAATTTCCTGCAAGTACAGCAAAAATAATTTTTGATAGGTTCTGCATCCTGTGCACTACAGGAGTCCATAAATATGAATAACATAAACTGTTTGTTTCTCTTACTTACTGTTCAGTACTTCTTGTCACATTTACTTGTTTCTATGAACTGTGTTACATGTTCCATTTTAGCATCGACTGGCAAGGCTGCTGGCGGTGGCTTGGGTGCGTGGGGCTACATGGCCATCATTCTTACATTGATTGGTGTAGGTGCTGGAATTTACTATTTCTCTCTGTTCTATCCTATCCTGTGTAAGAAAGAGAGAAAATATGACGTAATGGAGTTGTCGTCTGTGTGAAGATATGTGAGTGCACATTGTATTTGTGGACGTCATCTTTTTTCTGTCGTGGGTAAGATAGAGTGCTTGTGTTTTCAGACAGCTTTAGTTGTTATGCATTACCAAAATTTGTGTACTTCTTTATTTATTTTATTTTTTTATTTTATTTTTTATTTTTTTGCAATTTATTGTCATGTGGGAAATACATAAAATGTTGAAGTATTCAACATCAGTATTTGTAATGCCATATTTCAAAATATTAACAGGAATCTTCAGAATATTAATCTGCTACTATTATTTGTATTTTTTAATAAGTGATGATTTAGAAAAATGAGTTTATGAATTACCTATCAATAGTATCTTAAGATGACCATTTGAATGTGATCTCAAAGAACTGATGGTTTTCACTTGTGGATTTAGATACTAACTTAGCATCTTTATGCAGAAGTTGCATGACTTAATTGTGTGCCATTTTTGTGATTACATCAACGAGTCATGCAGAACCTGCAGTCTGCTGACATTCTATCCATGGATTACCATACTTTTCACCATAATTTTCGTGTACTGCCCATAGCTGCTTTCTTGTGTGTAACTGGGCCATCAAGAATTTTAACAGCTGTATAAGAAATAACTGTAATCAAATGACAGTTTTCTATGGTAATTATTTTTAGAAACAATGTTTAGCCTTTTCTGCAAAAGTAATTCCTGTTTAGACCTGCTTTATGTTGCCGGCAGATGAAGGCAATTTGGCAGTGTGGCCCTTTGAAAGGAAAAGTTGATCATCCATCCTGTAAACAGAGGGTCGTATTTGTGGGGACAGAGAAACTGAGGTCTCGATTCGTCCTCCAGACTTCAGGGATAATGCTCAGAAAATAATTTTGATTAAGAGTAGTTAGAAACTAAAAGTTTGTTGATAAATTAAATTATATCAGCCGTAGATTAAACCATCTTTTCAAAATCAAATCCAGGGTTCGTCCCTGTATAAGCTAATAGTGAAGACGTTTCAGCGAAGAAATCAGTGCCTTTTACCATAAAAATTTAAATTGGAAAACTGAACTGTAAGCATGGGTTCATAATTGACAGGCTATAGAGCACATTCACATTTGCACACTGCTGTTGGAAGGAAACTGGCAAAGTAAACTGCAGGTATGTGCAGTTATCCGGACACTTAATTGGTGGATGTGGAGTAAATTTACATGTATCTTTTCATGTTTCCTTTACAGCATCATTCCCAAAGTTTGGGCAAACTATTCATTTACTGTAAATTATATGGAATGTTAACAAAATGTATAATTCTGTAGTAAAATATTCTCTAGTTTCCTGAAATTTTTGGTGACATTTGATACTGTACTGGAAACATGGATACTGCCTTTAAATGAAGTGCCAAGAACAACTGATCAGAAACATGGATAATGCCTTTAAATGAAGTGCCAAGAACAACTGATCAGAAACATGGATACTGCCTTTAAATGAAGTGCCAAGAACAACTGATCAGAAACATGGATACTGCCTTTAAATGAAGTGCCAAGAACAACTGATCAGAAACATGGATACTGCCTTTAAATGAAGTGCCAAGAACAACTGATCAGAAACCCATGGGCCTCTAGAAGATATGTGCAAGTAATATTTATCATAATCAGAATGGATTGAGCAGGAGAATGGGGTTTGGTTCACCACAAGGGGAGACATGTTTTCTTCACAGAGTGTGGACCAGATCTGGGGCACACCCAGTCCCCCAACCCAGGGCTGGCCAACACCTGGCCCTCGAGGAATGCGTTTGCAATCCTCATTCACCTGAAGAGTTTCAGTAATACAATTTAACAAACATAATAGGTCTACAGAACATAATGTAGCAAATTTAATAAACAGCAATAAAACACATGTCATTGTAAGTAACAGCACTCTAGGAAACTCAGTCCTCACACTTTTCAGTATATGTATAGACAAGTGCATCCCTCGGGTGAGACCTTACAAATGATGTGACCTTCCAATGGGTTGCAGTTGACCAGCCTGTCCTAATCAGTGGATACTGGGAGCCCTTTCCCTACACATAAAGAATCCAGAACATGAAGCTAGCAACTCACCTCTATCAGGTGCCAAGTTTAAGAATTCTTGGAGTTGTAACTTATCTCCGCTTCCTGATACATCTTTGTGGAATGGTGCTTGTTTGAGCACAGTGACTACTTAACCTGGACATAGTTTGACTCAAGCTCATGAAGGTTATGTAGTTTCTGTAGCCTTGACATTGTTCACCTGAAATCAGTTTGCTTCAAAATATAACAGTTCCAGGTTGTGAGGCGGTTAAATAAATCGTAATATTACAGTTAAAAATTATACATAAAAATATGCACTTGAACACAACTATATATAGTTGTGTTCAACAGAATATCTATTATTACTTTCAATTCTGTACTTAAAAACAGGATGTAGAAACAAAACTTCAAAATACTGCAGTTTTCTGCATCAGTGTGTTCAGCTGAGAAAGCCTACTGTATTTGCAGATTAATAGTTCTAGCAGTGTCTGTACAGAAGGGACTTCGGTCATAATTTATGTTACTCACTGACTTGTGCGTGCATGCGCGCGTGCGTGCGTGCACGCGCACGTGTGTGTGTGTGTCTCTCTCTCTCTAATGTGGTTATGGTGGTTCATTTAATGATATTGTATCAGGTGAATAATTTATATATAGCACAAATTGGTGAGTTAATGATGTGAAAAGACACAGCTATCATCCTGTATTTAGCACTCTAGTTAACTGCTAATGTGAGAGTGATAATCATAGCATCTTACAGTATTAACTTGGTCCATGGCCTATTAAGTTATTAACAGTGTGATCGGAGTGACGACTACTCACGCTTTCACATACACACTGTCGGACCTTTATGAATATTTCACAACCATACAGGGTCACTCTGTAAGCCATACAAGCAAAGTTAGTGAATGAACTATTAACCCTTAGGCGACTAATGTCATATATATATGGAGCACCCATTCTTGATGTTTCTAGATCACACACAACGACGCAGCACAGTCGGTAGGACTCCTCTGGACGAGTGATCAGCTCGTCGCAGAGACCTCTACCTGACAACACACGACA
>Ga0268261_10003183_pt1 | contig 11992 bp, 9 predicted proteins | sample TergutNc150P1_FD_190353 | JGI IMG/M metagenome (GOLD analysis project Ga0268261, IMG submission 190353) | Nasutitermes corniger P1 segment gut microbial community from laboratory colony in Florida, USA - Nc150 P1 (SPAdes) (version 2) | ecosystem: Host-associated > Arthropoda: Insects > Digestive... | reverse complement strand
AAAAAAAAAAAAAAAAAAAAAAAAAAAAAAAAAAAAAAAAAAAAAAAAAAAACTTAAAAATCAATAAAACCTTCAGCTACAGCAAGACAAAGGCATCCAAGGAGAAGTTTTCCAACCTCAACAAATCAAATTCCATTCACAAAGTAATTAAGAGCAGACTGAGGTCAGGAAATGCTTGCTATCATTTGGTGCAAAATCCTTTGTATTCCAATTTGCTATCCAAAAATAAAAAGACCAAAATATACAGAACTTTAATTTTGCCTGTTGCATGGTTGGATGTAAGGCCTGGTCTCTCACATTTGAGGGAGGATCACAGACTGAGGGTGTTTGAGAAATAGGGTGCAGAGGAAGATATTCAGGACTAGGAGGGGCAAGGTGACAGAAGAGTGGTGAAGACTATGTAACAAGAGCTTTATGCTCCATACTTCTCACCAAATATAATTCAAGTGATCAAATCAAGAAGAATGAGAAGGGTGGGGCAAGTGTCATGCATGGGGGATAGGAGAGGTGCATAAAGGGTTTTGGTGGGGAGACCTGAGGGAAGGAGACCACTTGCAAGATCTAGGCATAGCTTGGAGGATAATATTAAAGTCAAACTTCAAGAAGTGGGAAGGGGAGGCACAGACTTTATTGCTCTGGTTCTGGCTCAAAACAGGGACAGGAGGCAGGCACTTGTGAATGCAGTAATGAACTTTCAGGTTCCATAAAATGTTTTTTCTTGACTAGCTGAGAACCTGTTACATTCTCCAGAAGGCCTTTGCTCCATGAAGTTAGTTAGTTAATGGAGGACATTCCTTTGACTCAGGAAATGGTATGTATTATCAGCATAATGGAACTCCTCCATATTCTACCTAACCAGTGATGCAGTTGTGGGGTTGGATGACATGCAAAGTTTACAAAGAAAGGTGGATATATAAGACAAATTGCTGACTCATATTTTAGATGCTGCTGGCTGCATAACAAATGTGCAGATCAACTCAAATGAACAACACACAATCTTTACACACAAGTTGCAAGTGCACTGAGGTTGATGGTGGGATTTCCCAACATTTATTGCAAACTGTAGCAAATCTGTCATTTCTGTGTAACAAATTAGTAATTTACACATTATAATAAAATTAAATTAGATGTAAGCAATTCATCTTTCATTATTACCATTCACAATGCTTTTGTATTTGCAGATTCAAACATCTCTATCCCTGTAACCATTCAGAATTTGACACATGTTCATGTGAACTTTTTTTCTCACGATGACCAACATCATCACTTCCCAAAAAAATTGACCTTTCCTCCTGAATCACAGTGCATATGCAATCATTTCAACATTCAAACCAGTAGTACAGATTATGTAATATAGTATCATCTTGAAGCACTCAGACTAATAATCTTGAAACCTTGGGCAATTGATTTGGGCACGTAAATTTTAGTGCACTCTTTATGTAAAACGTAAATATTTTATGAACTAAGAAAGATAACACTACAAAATACATGGCATTTTTGTGAATGAAATAACTGAGATCATGTCTCAAACAACTTCACTAAATATATAAAACATGGTGACAAATGGTAGCGGTACACCCGTTCTATATACAGGACGCACAGTGGTTAGAGGCTGTATCTAAAATAATTACAGTCAAGTACATATTTACCAAAGCAAAGTCATTTTGCTCATGTAATGTAATTCACTTGAAGGTCAAATATTTCTGTCAGTTTCTGAGTAACAAAATTTAGATGTTCTGAAAATTACCCTGTAATCATGCACACTGTGTCCAATAAAAATCAAGTGGTTTGAATTTTTCTAAGTCCCAAACCGGAAGTGATGTGAGGAACAGAGTGCCATCATAATTTGAGTTCTTCTGCTTCCCCATATTTGTGCATTCATGGCGTTTCTCTCTCTTCCATTCATCACTAACAATCATACCATGTATATGTTAACCAAACACATCAATATATTTGCTTAATTTGAAGTTCAAACACGAATTAAAGTTCACTCATTTTCCAGGGCGTGGGGCTAGCAAGCTCTGCTGCAAGGGACAGATGCTGCGAGGAAAAGGTGGTTCGCCACAGCCAGTGGTAGGCAAGCCCATTCATACGCAACAGCAGTACTCTTCAGAAACACATTACGTTGGTTTGAGTCCCAGCATCGGAATTTTTTTGGGGGATATGTTTTAAACCAACACTAAAATAAACTGTGGAGTAACACATCTATTATTTAATTATTATTTACTTCTTCTCTCATGTTCACCTTGTGTGCATACACCATAGCTTTCATGTAAGCCCACACATGGTAATCTAATGGGTTCAGATCCAGTGACTGCCACAACCAATCCATCGACTTGGGAATTTATGATTCAGATACTGCCTTACGACCTGACTGAAATGAGGTGGCGCTCTGTCACGCCGGTAATACATCTGTCGTCGTGTTTGTAGAGGAACATTCTCTAAGAGTGCTGGCAGTTCATCTTGGTGTAGATATCACCTGTCAGACGTTGCGGGAAAATGTATGTACCAGTCAGTTGATCACCAATGACACCACACACACGTTTATGGAAAAGTGATGTTGGTAGTTGCTTTTGACAGTTCCATGAGAATTATCATGATCCTATAAATGGGAGTTTATTGTTGACATTTAACAACACAGCTCAATAAATCCACAATGGCCTTCTTTCCTTTCTAATTTATTTGCTGTACTTTTAAAAACTCATAACTACTGAACCATTGCGAATTGGACCCATGTGTATATGACTTTTTGACTCAGAATCAGCTCTGGAATTAAATCCCGAAGGTGTGACCTTAACTCCTGGGACATCCTGTATATGACAATCTATCGCTAACAAACTCTACTCTCGTAACTGATGATATTATTCTGTGGTGTACAAAAAATCTTGTTCCCACTTGATGATTTTTGTTTCCTTTACCATAGAAAAAATTATAATCCCCTGCTCTTACTGTGCCCCCTTTGTACCAACTAACCATCTACACACCCACTAAATCTAATTTATATCTTGATAATTCTCTGGCTGCTGCTGCTCCTAACATTTCAAGTTCCAAATCTCATGTCCCTTTTTCGTTGCTTAGGTCCTATTATTTAATTATACATTTCAAAAGTTATCTTTGCTCCACTGTCAAGGATAGAAACGTGAGCGATGCGAATATTTCTGTTATTTTTTCCATAATTCTTTTTTCTGTGTTTACTGACATTCTGATTAGAGGGTTCATGTTCAAATGGGACCTAAACCAGGCATGTGAAACTTCTTGGGCTTGCAGGCAGTGGCAGGTCCAGAGATCTGATGCTGGGGCACAATTTAAACCATGCATGTTTTGCAAATAATTTGTCTGTCTACAGCAAGCATGTCAAAGTGGGGGTGAAATGAGCCACATGGGGCCCCATTTCAGTTCTTCTAGTGACCCACAAAAATTTGCGAAACTAATTATGAATACGACTCAAACAGTACAGTTTATAAACAGAAACATTCAATTTCATGGGTTCATAAATTCTGTTATCAGATTATTGGGTGAGTATTGATATTTCTGTGTAAATTCATGACTGCATGTTGTCAGCATACTGACGGCAAGCACTAAAATACAGGTTGGGGCAGAGTCCATCACTTTGTAAGCAGCAAAGTAAAGTTTAAAGTAACCAGCATAAGCTCTTCATTGCCTTTGGTTTTATTATTATTACTACAACATATGCATTTTAGTTTTCATAACCACCATCATCAGTGTACCCAGTAAGACACTTTAAAAATGCACAGTTTTAAAACTGTGTTATTGGCTACTAGAAGTCCACACGGTAGAACAATTATGAACTCGTTTGAAAAGCTAAAATGAGAGCTACATCTGTTCCAACAGCACTTCAGTCCCCCCACCCCACCCCTGAAACAAGGCAAGAGTAAAACTACACTCGGTCCTGATACCTTCCAAGCACACCCATCATACGCTGCACAATTCCTTTCCATAAATTTTTTCAAATCATGTGGCTCAAACGTCAGATCTCGTGACCTGCTAGGGCCCGCAATCACCAATGAGTTTCACACGCCTAGTTTAAGTCCGATTCAAACACATTCCCTCTAAATCAGAATGTCAGTAAACAAACAAAAAAGAATTACGGAAATAACAGAAATATCTGTGTTACTTGCATTTCTAGCCTTGAAAGTGCAGGGAAGATAACTTTTGACATGTATACTTAAATAATAGATATGTTACTGCACGGATTAATTTAGTGTTGGTGCTGGGACTGGAACCAACGTAGTTTGTTTCTTAAGAGTACTGCTGGTGCGCGTTAATGGGCTTGGCTACCACCACCCTTACACAGTATCCATCCCTTGCAGCAGAGCTAGCGAGCCACATGCCTCGGAAATTAATAAACTTTAATTCAGATTTGAACTTTAATTTAAGCAAATGTATTGGCGTATTTCGATAATATGTGACTGACAGAAATGAATGGAACCCAGAGAAACACCACAAATGCATAACGGGGAAAGTAAAACCACTCAAATTATGACAACTGTACGTCACATCACTTCGAGAGCAGGACATACGAAATTTCAGGTTGCTTGATTTTTGTTGGACAGAGTGTACAATTTACTTTCATCCAACTCAGTTTTTCCACTCGCATTCTAGACCACCAGGTACACATTTTACTCACCCCGCAGTGAACGGAGCCACCTGGTGGCTTGCAGGCAAGTAGGCAGGCTGGGTGGTGGTCACATACACAGCAGGTCGACGGTACAGTTCAGGCTGATGATAAAGGGGTTGTCCAGCTGCTGCTAATGGATGCTGAGGAGAAAGGCGGCTGGCAGCAGCAGCATGTGCAAGAGGTTGAGGGGATAAGTGTGCACTGCTATGCCGGTATCCCTGATGGAGGGCTGGGTGTGCACCTGATGCAGTTGCTGTGGTCCATGTCTTTGCTTGTGCCGCTGCTAATAAATGCTGTTCCCGTGTTGATACAGCAATGGCTTCACGAGTTGTATGTGCTGCAGGAGGCTGAATATATTCCTTGTGTACACCTGCTGCTGTAAGGGAACCAAATGCAGCAGCTAGTACTTCAAAACATGCAGTTGCTCTTAAACTTGAAGCAAATCTGCCAACACAGTTATGCCCCCCCCCCCAACCCATTGGCACTGGAATTAAAAATGCCCTGTGTAGGCTGCAGATGACAGGAATTTAAATGACAGGTGTGCAAGACCATTAAATGACATCACCTTAACCTGATGCTAAGCATTTTGAGCATCTACTGCTTGGTGGGTATACCTGACGTCAGGTGCCAAAGCATCAACTGAATGCCCACATACAAGCTGCCAAATATTTACCGTGAATCAGTTGTGGCTGGTGACCTTGTTGTGGTATATGATACTCTCTGTGAGAGCCAACAGGTACTGCTACAGAATCTCGTTTATGGGCTGATGGAGGAGCAAGCATTTCTCGTCCTGTGTGTGCTGTAGGTGGAGCCCATGATCCACGCTTTTCTCCACTACAACTAAAAAAGCAAAATATTAGATTTAATTTCATTCACACCAGTGCACCTATAAAACTAAGAAAATCCATAAGCAGTACATTCTGGTTAATTGGGCTACTGGTCAACTGGGGCAACCATTTATTTGGGCGAAATCTCAAACAAAAACAAAACCAGCAAATTAAACCGAATTTGCTTTGCTTATTTGGACCACCATGCCATTTAATATGGAAAGTGGCTGCATGCCATCTAACAGTCACTGAATGAGTATAGCAATTCTGCTTAGTTTCGTAAAATTTTAGACCTCTGCCAAGATGCCATGGAGAGATTTGACACTAGCTAACAGAACTGCCTTACTTGGCCAAATCAAACGCCAACCATCTAGCACAAGTCATCAATGGTTAATGGACATAACTGGAATGCTGCAATCTACAAGGGTATGTGTTACACAGCAGCAGCAACAACCGTGAGAGAAAATGGCATTATGTACAGGACAACAGGCAACATCTCAAAAAATGAAGGCATAAAGAAAAGGATCCACACTGTGGAGTCCCTCAATCAACGGTTCTGCACTGTAACTGGATGGTGTGTGCCGGTCATTGGTCGATGTTGAAAAATCAGAGGAGTTTACTAAAAAGCTGGGTCATAAGGATTGCAAAGCAACAGATGTTTGGATGCCTCAATGGAAATCTAAGCATGACATCATACCACGCCAGATGGTTCCCTGGGCTAAAAACATGCAACATAGTTAGAGAGGAAAAAAAAAAAAAAAAAAAAAAAAAAAGATTATGTTAGCATGTTATGCTGTTCAAACATGTCACGAACTGATAAAATTAAGCTGTTGGTTATTGGGAAAAATGCTAAGTCTGAATGCTTTAAGAAGCCCAAAATGGATAGTTAGGTACTATGCTAACAAGAATGCATGAATGACTTCCGAAATTTTAAAGAAATGGCGAATGAGTTGGGAAGTGGAACTACAATGGAAGCCCAGAAAGGTTCTGATGCTTCTTCACAAATGTGCTGCACAACCTCGTTTAGAATGCTTGAAAAACATCCAACTGAAATTTCTTCCTCCCAACACATCCTTGGTGCAGCCAGTTGACACACAATTTCTAAAAAAAATTGAAGGTGCTGTATCACGGAAAGTTCATAAATTACAGCCTAGAAGCAAATGAAGAAAATTATGACATTACTTTTTGTAGGAAGGCAATAAAAACAGTCCTTTATCTGCAATACATATTTGTCCTGATTTCATTCATTTGCAGGGTACACTAGCTGTATTTCTCCAATATCATTAACTGTTACGAACTATATACATGTTTGATATGTACTACACATACTAAGTCGAAACCCTTTTTTGCATAAATACATAAAAGTATACTGAATGCATTATCTCTTAATGGTAGCATTTGTTCCATAATTTATTGAACTATGTTTGCTGCTTGGTAAACAGTCATTTGTAAATTTTAATGTAGTCTGTCACTCATTTCATATACTAAAACTTTTCACATAAAACTTGGCAAAACTGGGGCAGCCGCTTAATTGGGACAAAGTGTCCTAGTACCAATGTGCCCCAATTAACCAAAATCCACCATATACAAGTTTACATATTAGGCTCTATTTATTTTACCCACAACTAAGACAACTGAATAGAGCACACACACACATAATGACAGAAACTTTGATCTATTTTTAACAAATTCCGTTTCTATTACTGGGTGTCCAATGTAACAGCACAGAAGACAGCCTGGAATTGGGAATGTAAAAAAGCACATACACTAAAAACTTATTGTCCTGGAGAACTGGACATGTCGGCATATCCGAAAGTTCCTGGTCTGAGTTGGTTAACAAAATATATGCTTGCTTGAATGCTAGTCCTTACTGTGCCTTCAAAGTAGTTCACTTCCGACACAGAAATTGTGTGCAGTACATTCAGCAATTGTTTAAGAAATATCAAGAACATCCTGGAAATGACCTGGTTCTCAGAAACAAGAAACTGGAAAGGGTCACATCAGACAAGGTTATTCAAACATAGTAATTACTTTTTATTATTAAACATAACTTTCGCTTCTTTAATTCGCTGTATTACATCTTTATTTTTCCCATCTTCTGTAAATATACTACCTATGTACTTGAATTTTGGTACTGGCTTTAGGGTGTTGTCATCCATTTTAATATTAATATTTTCAAGATCTTTGGAGCAAACCATAACTTGTTTTTTTCCTGTTACTTTTCACTTTGTAGTTACTTTTTAAAAAACCATCTAAGCTTTCTAATGCTCTTTTTAAATTTATTTCATCTTGCACTATAATCACTCTATCATCTGAAAACCTCAGTTTGGAAATGAAAAAGAAACTTATAAAAAGTTTATTTGCAGTGTTGCTCTTTATGGATCAGAAACATGGACCCTAGGAAAAAATAAAGAAAGGGTCATAAATGCATTTGAAACATGGTGCTGGAGAAGAATGTTAAAAATAAAATGGACACAATAACAAATGATGAAGTTTTTCAAAGGGCGAAAGAAGAAAGATTACTTTTAAAAATGTTAGAAAATAGATGCCACTCATGGATAGGGCACACAATCAGGCATAACGAGTTTGTAGTAAACATCCCTGAAGGAGCAATATCCAGAAAAAAGGCCTCTACTACAATACTTCAAGCAAGTCGCCAGAAACACAGGAGCTGATAGTTATACAGCAATAAAAAGAATGGCTTGCAACAATTCCAGACAGAATGGTGCCAACCAATCAAAAGGCTGAAGGATAAGAAGTAGAAGAAGAAAAAGATGATGATGATGATGATGATGATGATGATGATGATGATATCAGACAAGAAGGGTGGGGGATCACACAGATGATTTCAGCTGCTATACTTCATCAGCACAGTGTTATGGTGAATCAAATGGTCCTGGTTCTGCCATCATTCTGTTATCACCAGAGTTGATTTTCAGATGTTCCAAACCTCCCAGCAGCAATGCTGGTAAACCACCTGGCCAGTGTATGTCCTTACAGTAAAAAATGACCTACATGCTCTTGATGTATGACCTGACATGCCCTGTTTTCGTTGGACAAGAGGTTAGGTTTTTCCACTGACAGGAATGCAGTTCGGTTTCTGGGTTGTAACAGTGGACCCAGCTTTTGTCTCCTGTTATGGCCCCTGTGAGGAAGTTTTGGTCATTTCTGATGTCATCCAGCATTTCCTGGCACACAAACACACACTACCATTTCTGTCCATGGCTCAGTAACTGAGCATAAAATTTGCAGAAAACCACAGTGGCTTGCTTCCTATTGGGCACGTGGTGGCGCAGTTGGCACTGCGCTACAAGCCGGAAGATCACGGGTTTGATTCCCAATGGTGTCACTAGAATTTTTCATTTCCGGCCGCACTATGGCCCTGGGGTTGACTCAGCTTCTAACATAAATGAGTACCAGGAATATTGCCTGGAGGTAAAGGCGGCTGGTGAGTAGGGCTGACAACCTTACCATCTTCATGTGCCAACTGTCTTGAAATCTGGGAGCCTCAACCTCCTGGAACCCTCAGGGCCTATCCAGGCCTGCAATGGGATTGCTTTACCTTTACCTTTGCTCCCTATTAGAAAGGCAACATGTCCCAGCTATCTCTGAAATGGTACATTAGTCTTTTTTGCTGATTTTGTGAACTTTCTCTACATTCCTGCCGTGCTGTCTGTGGTTGGACAAACTGAATACTGACAATCTTCAACTAAATTTTCCCACATGTCTGAATAAAAAAAATCACTGAAATGTCTGTGGTCTCCCCATGGCATTGTTACAAAAGGCTTCTATGAACATCTCATGCATGTATGATGCAGTCCACATCCCAGTCTGAAGCAAAGCATAATGCAAATGAACACGGAGTGTGAAGTAGGACAGAGGGTTATGGCTGCAAAAATTGACATTATTATATGAAAAACTAAGCTCACAGTTTACCACCTTACAACAAAGCCTCTCCATCAATCCCATCAATCAACCATCTTTCACACTTGGCCAGATTTTGTAAGCAAATGTCAATTACCAGCATAGGCAAGTTGCTTTTACTGTACATTCCAAAACCATCATATTATTTTTGCTACATTTGGCTCAGAAACAATCATTCTGTAAACAGTGTGAGTCATGACCAAGAATTCTGGAAAACTGACATGGAAAAATGGCACAATGAAGAACAATACATCTGATATAATTCACAACATTAAACCAACAAAATATATGAAATTGTTCCTTAGATATTAATATTATAATATTAAACAGAATATTTCTAAGTGTTTCAGTCTGCAAAAGCCCATCATAAGGAATCAAACCAGAGTAATACAGCATAAAATCAAATTCCTAACTTATGTATTAAGATGACACGGTGTCAAAGAGTCAAATAGGTAACATGGATATTTCTTTGTAGAGTAGTTGTACAAATGTGTTGGATCTCAATGTTTACAGAATCTTGGAAGCAGCCTAAATGCTTAACAAAACTCACCATATCTGATAGAATTACACACTTTATATGGGTGATTTTACAGGACTAGAATAAAAGAATGACACACGCAAGAAAACGACACATACAGAACAATGGATAGAGGTTCCCCGGCCCTCCCTCTTTTTATGTTCTGGAAATGTCCACCAGTTTTCATGTCTTACACAGCCTGATCTTCATAAAATCACAGTTGATACTGTTTCCATTCATAATGTCTCAGATTTTCTTCAGCTGAGATTTTGGTATTCTCTACAATATATTCCCAAGCCCTGTTTATTTCCCTACTAACACCTAAGTTCTTTTATATTACACATTCTATGCATTTACCCTACATAGTTTGTCTTATCCTCCACACAAAAAACAGGTGCACATTAGGCATCAGATAAACTGTGTGTTCAGAACATTGCACATTGTAATCTTCATTATTACTGCATTCTAATGCAATTACTTCGCTTACAGCCATACCATCAGTCCCACTTGAGTCGGGATCACCTAAACTGGAATTAAAATCTGTAAGTTCTTCTAACAAAACTTGTGCAATTTCTTCCTCAAACAAACCCTTGCTACTTGATGCCAACACTGCACCAGACTGCAGCCTCAAACAAACCCTTGCTACTTGATGCCAACACTGCACCAGACTGCAGCCTCAAACAAAAGTGAAACATAGTATCAGCTTTTTAGGGTTTGTGGTTCCGTGCATCCTCAATCACTCAAATAAAAACACCCAAACCAGATGCAACAATCACACCAGCAAACCGACCACGGCTGAGAACACTTCCACCTCCACATTCATACGGAAACCAGAGGCTGCAACGGCAGTTTGACGGGCTCCTGATGATGGGCATAGTAATGCCCGAAAAACATGTTCAGCAGTGCCTGTACGACAAAGCAATAAATTTTACGATTGATTGTTGCATATGGTTGGGTGTTTTTATTTGAATAGTATCAGCTGTGAAGAAAAAAAGGAGTATAGGAGTAATGTCACATACCAATCACAATCCCCAGACCACATCCTTGTGATGACAGTGGCAACACTCATTTCAGTTTTCACTTGATCATCAGAAAAATGCAAAAAGCAGCTTGTGCAATTAACAAAGACTGCAAATAACTGATCCACATTTCGAGACTAAAGAAAAAATAAAGAACCGATTTTTCAGTTCTGTCTCCCAAACCATATGACCGCCAGCTCATTTATGAACAAGAATAATGTGGCCGGATTACAATTTCTTCTCAGGTTCTCAAGAGACAGTTCCATAAGCTGGAGAGTGCAGCAAGCGAGCAGAGTTAGCACTTCATTGTAGGTGACACTTGTGTTTGGTAAGCAGCATTCGGCACCCCATACTGAGGGGTAACTGTTGACATGCTTCCCCGTAAGTACAAAAAACCTGGCCCTAACTGAAGATTTTAATTCCCTTTCCCAAAGATACAAGCACAATCCTTCGTTGGCTGTGTGCCACTGTTGTCCCATCCGACTTCCTGTACTACCACTAAATCAAATCCACACTTTTAATACTTAACTTGCAGCTGTCTTTAGCAACCACAAATACAGACTCTTCACATCAGAAGTACAAAATCTCATGTCATATTTCCACTGTTATGTCATTCCAAAGGATCTGACCAAGTGTGAGGCAGAGTGTAACATTTTGAAACATGTAACAAACCTAAATTGTAAAAGTTCTGCTACAAACTTTTACAAAATTAAACACTAAAATAATAAAAAAAGAAAGACTGTGATCATCACAAAAACAAAGAAACAGAATGTGCACATATTAAACACTAATCAAATCAGTGTTTTGTCACTGAACAAATGAACACATGGAAAGAGCTTAAAAAAAAAAAAAAAAAAAAAGGCTGTAATTTTAACTGTGGCTGAAAAGCAAACATTTTTGTATAAAAGTGCCCAATATAACCATATTATGGCAAAAGACATTAGTTTTAGTTTTTTTTGTTTCATGCACCATTAACCCTTAGGCGACTAATGTCATATATATATGGAGCACCCATTCTTGATGTTTCTAGATCACACACGACGACGCAGCACAGTCGGTAGGACTC
>Ga0268261_10003182_pt1 | contig 11992 bp, 5 predicted proteins | sample TergutNc150P1_FD_190353 | JGI IMG/M metagenome (GOLD analysis project Ga0268261, IMG submission 190353) | Nasutitermes corniger P1 segment gut microbial community from laboratory colony in Florida, USA - Nc150 P1 (SPAdes) (version 2) | ecosystem: Host-associated > Arthropoda: Insects > Digestive... | reverse complement strand
AGAAGAAGAAGAAGGAGGAGGAGGAGGAGGAGGAGGAGGAGAAGAAGAAGAATGAATCCAAATATCTGAAACCAATAAGAACTGTATTTTCTGAGGCTCAGAGACTGTCTCTTCTCCCTACCTCCATCATTAGGGACAGACATGTTGGCTCCATGGTGGCAAGGCTATTTGTCCACAAACAATTCATCACACCCCCAGCATGGTTTTATTTTGAAATTCAGACATTGCACAAACTTGACTCCGTTCATTCACGTTGCTGGTTCTCACTGAATATAAATTAGCTTCCAATCATAAATCACCAATCTAGCACTTCTTTAATCAAATATTTCTATGATAAATAAAATCATATGGTGAATGTTGACACACATACATGCACATGCAAGCAAGTATATCTAGGGGTATGCCAGCTGTATGCTACAAAAAAAGTAATTGATATCTCTACTGAATATGCACACAGTGATTAACACTGACAGACAACAGTAAGACTATCTTCAAACTACTGCAACAGCAGGTTTTGCTGCAATCTTCTACAAACAAAGGCATCATGTCTTGAGTTTAAATCCTGGTCCACAGACAAACTTTCCAGACTGAGGCTCCTTGTGATATTCTTTACATGGCACCAGAAATAAGGTGGGGCAGTACCTCAAATTAGGCCAGGACTAATTCTGTCCACATCTGTCAGTTCATTTTTGACAGATCATCCTAATATTTAATGGCACACAGCATGAGGTACTGACAAAATCACTAAATAAACTGTAAATTAATAAATTCAGAGACATCGGAAGTGTACTAAATATAGGAAGGGGAGCAATTCTGCTGCAAAAGCAAAGTCAGACCATTCAATATTTTATGACCTTCCAACAGACAAAATCAATATACATGCTACCTCCTAAATCTAACATGATCATAGACATGTCAGTACTCTTCTAACAGAATACACAGCACTACATTCCAAAAGACAGATGAATTCAAAATCAAGCTAGTTTGAGCACTTTCTTGGGATTTCAAATCCTCTAATGCCAACTAAAATAATGTGACCCCATAAATAACTGCTTCACATTTGATTTGTAAGTTTAACACACATGGATTAGACTAAAGTAGTGTAAAAAACACTGTCTTCTAGGTTGTGATATTGCCTTATAGTCTGGTACAGGAACACCAATATTTCAGGGTACTTCAAGCCTGAAGATAAAGAGTGGTACCAAACACCAAACCACAACTTGGTGTCATAACCAAGCAGGCTACGATATGAAGCTTAACAATGAAACCTCAAATCTACATAATGGAGGGAAACTATTCTTCTAGTAGCTTCTTGTCCTATTGTGTTTTATGCAGGATAAACTGTGAACTTATTAACTTGGTGAGTTTGTGAATGCATGTAGTTAATTTTTGTACACAACATTAATAACATAAAACAGTACATTGTGTTTGGTAATTAATTTATGCTTACTCTTTGTTAACCAATTTAATATAGAAATTTAAATTATATCTGAATATGACTTCAGAATGAAATCATTCACATACAGAGTGATGTGGAAATGGGATAAAAATACATGGACAGCAACTTACTGCACTGTAGGTGTTTATATACTTTCAAAAGCATCCAACCATCAGTGCACTTTCAAATGGATGCCTCTGACTTGACTAAACCATGCTTTCAAGCACACCCATGCCAGTGGCTACCACTCTACATAATCCAAAGTGAAGCTAATCTGTTATGTGTGAAAAGCATGCTAATCCCTTGTTTACTGTCCCTGTAACTTCAAAAGGTCTAAATATGCTACACCTAGTATACACACTACTCAGCATCTGGCAGATTAGAGGCATGCAGACTGATTGGCTTACTGGCTGAGTAACTGACCGACCAACAACCAACCAACCAACTAACCAACCAACTAACCAATCAACCAACCAACCAACCAACCAACCAACCAACCAACTAACTCCATAGCAAATAATCCTACTCAAGATGCTAGCAGGTCCTCAGCAAGCCAACAAACTCTCTCATTTTATGCAGCCTGAGGGTTCATTGCTTTGTTTACAAGAGCCAACCACTTGTCCATGCTCTCCCATCCTACTGCTTTAAGATTCACTTTAATATTATCCTCCCATCTACCTTTAGGCCTTCCAAATGGTTTCTTGCTTTCAGGTTTCCCAACCAAAATCCTATGTTGAGGATTTCTCCTCACTCACATGTGTGCCACAGGCCCCAACACTCTCCTCCTTACCAACAACATATTACATTATGCATAGTCAGCATAATCACTCCGAATGGCATATGGGTGTGGCATGCAGTAAACATTAACTACCTCTTATTTTGAAAAACAGCTGATCACCACTGTCTTTATACTGATTTGTACCATGAACATTGTAATCACCCATGGAAAGCCAGCACAAGAATACATATTAAGTGCCAGAATACATGGCAGCATGGTACCCTGAATTTCATCTCTAAATTATGAAGGCAGCGTACATTATGTACATGCCTCATGGAGGCAGACTAAACCAATTTATGGCAGGTCTTCACCTCCTGTGTGCTGTAAACAACTGTAGAAGAGGCACATGTGCCATGATCTTGCTGCTGCCCTCTCAGTCCACACCAAGAAACAGTAATGCACAGTGACATAGTCTGTGTACTCACCAGATGTGACTCTTGTGATTTTTTTCTGTTCCCTTACTTAACCTTGTGGAATATGAGGTTCTAAAAGCAGTGACAATATAAATGCCATTCTCATGAAATATGACAGCATGTAGACTGGTGTACATACACCAATCTATACAAAATAATGTCCCAAAGAACTGAAATACGGCATTAACAAGATTCTGATATTTAAAATATTAGATAATATGGAAACACCTCAACACAAAGTAACCGAGAAACTCCTGGCAATTCCAATACCTTTATTTCAGAGGGTTTTCCATTACTGGGAGGAAAGGTGGAACAAGTGCATATGTGTTAAGGGATCTCACTCTGAAGGGAATTAATCTCCATCCCTGCAAGTACATTATCTTAAGTTTCACTCTTACATCTGCATTTGACACTTTTCAATCCAGCTTCGTACGTATCTGTGTATTGTGGAACCTGATAAGGATAAGTTTATATGTAAATATTGATAGTAGATGTTAAGGAAAATCAAAGTTTCATCAGAACAACTTTCGAATTTCAAGGTGAAATGCCAGTTGCTGCTATCTTGTATATAAGTCATAAACCACATGTAGCTGTGCATTGTATTGTATTTTTATTTAGTCCAACTATCATACATATGATAGCAGACTCCTCAGTCTGTAATATATTTTAAAACATATGAATTACTTTATAAAGCCTCTTAAATAGTACACAAACAAATAAATCCAAATAAAACTGACTATTTATATTTTGTATTATTAAAAGTCAAATACATATCACAGGTAAATCGCTAAGAAGATACAAATTCTTCCACTGAGTAAAAAGTTTGAAGAAGAAGGAACAGTTTTTCTTAAAGGCTTTATAATCATCTATTTCTTTTAAAAATTTTGGCAGATTGTTATATACGTTAGTGCCCATATTTATTACACTCTTTTTATATATTTCAGTTTTTTGCAGTTTAACATGGATATCCAACTTTCTTCGTGTATTATATTGATAAACCTCAGAATTTTGGTCCAAAGATTGACAGTATTTTTTTATAAAACAAGTTACTTCGAATATATATAAGGAAACCAAAGTTAAAATCTTTAACTCTTTAAACAACTGCCTGCAAGATGTGCTTAAACTTACTCCAGCCATTGACCTAATCACCCTTTTTTGTATTCTAAATATTCTTTTACTTAATTCACCCTCTATTCCCCCCCAAAATAGTATCCCAAATCATAGGAGTGCCTGAAATTTAGTAAAATAAACATTTTTAATCATACAGGGGCTTAAAATCCCTTTTGAGGACTTTATCATAAATGATACCTTACTCAATTTGTTTGCTAATGACTGTACATGGGAGTTCCATTTCAATGTCTCCGTAATGTGTATACCAAGAAATTTCGTTTCAGCTGTATATTCCAGGTTTAATTTATTAAAGCTGACTTGAGGTTTTATCGAAAACTTTGATTGTCTATTGTGAAATGATATAATTCCTGTTTTACATACATTTATTATAAGATTATTCCTATTAAACCACATTTCTAACTCTGCTATCACCCTATCAATTTTTCTTTGAAGTGCACATACAGCACTGTCCATAGCTAGCATGTTGATGTCATCTGCAAACATGGCCAGGTTCGCACCATGAATATTTAAGGGAAGGTCATATATGTAGTGTAAAAACAATAGTGGACCAAGTACCGATCCTTGTGGCACACCCTGTTTAATTTCCCTACAGGAGGATCTGTATCTGCTTACCATAACATTGTTGGAGTCACTTTGGTTTATCTCTATACATTGTCTTCTCTTTGTTAAATAAGACTTGAACCATAAGTTCGTGATGCCCCTTATTCCAGAGGATGATAATTTTTCTAATAATACTTTATGATTCAATATATCATAGGTTTTTGTTAAGTCTATAAAAATTCCAATCGAGTGGACTCCTTTATCTACAGCTTCCTGAATTATTTCAATAAACAACTGAACAGCTGTTTCTATACATTTTCCTTTCCTAAAACCATTTTGAGCTTCTGTTAAAATCTTATTTTCATATAAGAAAGGAATCACTCTATTAAACATAAATTTTTCCAGTAGTTTTGCAAATACCAATATTATTGATATTGGTCTATAGTTCTGAATATTGTACCTATCTCCCTTTTTGTACAAAGGCTTTACTTTAGCTGCTTTCCATTCATCTGGGAAAACCTCTGACCTCAGTGATACATTATAAATATGTGTCAGTGGCCCTTTAATTATTTGTATACACTGTTTAAGTAAACTTTCAGGTATGTAATCATAACCTGCTGTAAGCTTGTTTTTCAAATTCTTGGCCAAACTGACCACTTCTTCTTCAGTTACTGGAGAAATAAAGATGGAATTTGGACAGTGTTTTATTTCTTGGCATAAATAATTATAGCTTCCTTTGTTAATATTTTGCTGTACCAGTTCTGCCACAGTATTCGTAAAGTACATATTTAGTTTTTCAGTAACGTATTGAAACTCATCTCATATAAATGGCATAAAGAGGAAGGATTTTTAGATAATTTTATTTCACTATTATTATACATATATTTAACAACAAATAATTCAATATATGGTTAAATATTTTTCTTACATTACATTTAAAACGTCCTTGATTAGACATATACACATTTTATAATTTGATGACTTAAGATCAGTTTTTATTATTAGTAAAATCTAACAAATATGATCTTATTGATTATATAATTTATTAATAAAGCGTTTATTTATTTAATTATTTGTTTATTTATTTATTTGTTTATTTAATTATTTATTTATTTATTTATTTATTTGTTTACAGATCAAATCAGCATAGAAAATACTGTGTGTTTAAGTTTAAGCTATTGCATTTACTTATAATTAACAGTATAAAGCATAATCCTTCACTGTTGAATTTCATGTCAGTATTAGTTTAGCCTCCAATTCCATACCAACAAAATCTCTCAGGGTTACATGACAATAAATGTTCAGACTATGGTCACAGGGATTATAACACCATGCCACATGGTAGGTGGGTCCGAACATTCCACAGGAACATAGTTGGAGGCAATATATTACCTCAAAATGATGGTATTTACATAACAGACAACACAGCAACATAACCCACAAGATCACAATTTGAATCTTCATTGCCATGAAATATTCAGTTATTAAACAATCATAAAAATATAACCATATTGCAATATCACATCACAATTCATTTTATATTTGGTGATTCCCATGCTGTGTGACATGTAGAAAGATAAGCAGACACAAAGACATGGTAAAACTATTAGAAGAATATTTATAATATTTCACTAAAAATGCACCAAAGAGTTACAGAACACCTGTGCATATCATTACTGCTCCCTGCAATTACTGAAGTACAAAGGCTAGTCTATATAGGTGATCCACATGAATAGTTTCTGTAAATATTATGTCTTTAATCAGTAGATAATACAGATTAGTTTCTTACAGCTATTATATTTTCAGTCTTCACTGTATATATGCTTGAGACTTAAACATGTCAGATGTTCTAATAATAAGTTTCCAGTTTACTGTGCACACTGTCCCTTATATTTATTTCTACTAATGAAAATTATTATTATAATTGTTTTTAATATTAATATAATATTCAGTGTTCAATTCATTAATATTTTAATATGACTGTTAACAATATTACTTTAGCAGTGGTAAGTTTGAGAATCATCATTAATATTACTGGATTATAATTAGTAGTATTATTATATTTATGATTACTGAGACCATTAAATATTTTTATTTCTTTCCTCATAATTTAATTGGCGGTATTCTTGTGCTAATTACCACTAGGACTATATAGTTCATATTGCTTTCTTAAAACCAGGGATACAAATTTTATTTACATGTGATAAATTTGTAAATTCATAGATACAATTTAAAAAATAAAAAATTTCTGGATGTTTCTTAAGATTTAATGTCTTGGATTATATCATTTTCTAGGTTTATTTCTTAAATTTTGAAATTTCAGAAAACTGAGTGTGGGGGATCCACTGGAAAGAGCCAGTGATTGAGACTAGCTCTTTCTGACAGACCAGGAATTGTGACTAGCTCTCTCTAACGGACCAGTGATTGATACTAGCTCTTTCTCTCTGTCTGATGAATCAGTGATTACCACTAGATGGGGGTTAGTGTTCGGCTGCATGCCCTGGTTACTTTATCAACAGGGAAACAGCCTCTATTACCCATTGAATAGGGGGTGGGTTGGGGCTCGGTGGTTGGTACGGATACTTTGGAACAGAGAAAATGCTTGGCCCTGCTCTAAACTGAACCAAGATTCCTTGGATGCCCCATCTGTAGCCTAGTCACTAAGCTAACTATGCTGTCCTAGCTCCTAATAAAACAATGTATTCAATGTAAATTTCAAATTTTAATAGTACTGATTTTTCAGACTATGGTCCTACAGATTGTGACATTATGTATTCTGGATACCAGTGCTTTGGAGGAACACGTTGCCTCCAACTTCAGAGCAAAATTGAGTATGGGAAGGATGCATTATGTTGACATTACCTTAAATTCTCTGAAATGTTGATATTCTCCCTACCAAATGCTGGCTGTTTCAACCCAGATGACCAGAGTCTGAATTAATTTTCATAATGTGTCAAATCAAATTTCAAACTGAATGATACATTCTATTTATATGAATAATAAATAATGTTTCCCTCTGTTTTTGTTATTTTTAGAGTGCGATCACCCATAAAGTGTCATAATCATTTGCTCTTAACATGAATAAATATGACGGTTAGGACAGGGCTGTAAGTACTTCTCTTATCACAAAATATAAAGTAGACGCTTGAAGTCAAAGCACGACTATATTATATACAGCTAACGATGGTAAATAGCTAGCAACTGCGTGTTTCGGCCTCTATAATGGCCATTGTCAGGTTGTACATCTTAGTGTAAAGTAGCTAAGATGTACAACCTGATGATGGCCATTATAGAGGCCGAAACATGTAGTTGCTAGCTATTTACCATTGTTAGCTATATATAATATAATTGTGTTTTGACTTTAAGTGTCTACTTTATATTTTGTGATTTGATTAATGCAACAGGAATGTCTCACCTCAAAATACTTCACTTATTTAATGTAAAATATGTAATATTCCTCTAAAACTTGCTGTTTAATAAGTATTTTAAATTAATTTTCATTGCAAATACACTTAGAAAATAAATTTCAGAGTGAGAATTATTTTGGACATTCTCCATCCTTTTGAACATATGTTTATTTGATTGATAGCAAGTTTTAACTGGTTTGTTACACATTGTGACCCTTTATGTCAAATGCATATTTATCATACAGTCATGTTTTATTTATAATATAAAAACATAACTCCAGCAATTTCCTAATTTAATGCTATTTACTTCAGATAATTTTTCATGTGCAAATCAGCAGTCAGATGATTGTGTAGAAAGCGGTTATGCAATCTCAGTTGCCTAATGTACTGTTTCAATTATTAAAAAACACAGAAAAGTGAGAGATTTAAAAATTTACACAGCAAAGTAGTGACAAACAGAAGAATAAAACAAGAAATCAAAGAGAGAACAAGAAATTCAGGACAGTTTTATCAGTTGATCTGGGGCATTGTTTGGAAATGGGGAATGCTAAAAATGGGAAAAACAATCAATATATCCACCAAAAAATGCACAGTATAGATAATACAAAAAAGGGAAAAGGTACATTTATGAAAAAGTTATTATTTGAACATATTAACATAGACTCAAAGCAGATATTTATAGATTAAAATGAGAAAAGAACAAATTTTATTTACTTCATGGCATGTTTCAACATTTTTCTCTTGTTTTTTCAGGGTTCAAATATGCCATACTCTTAGAACTAATGTCATTCATTGGGGTCGATATAACAGGTGGTATTCCTTACCAACCGAATGCTTACACCATATTTTACTGCAAGAGAGCAGTTTGTGCTTGGATTGACTTGTGTGGCACAGCATATCACATGCATTGATCATTTAGCTTTTATAATGTGGTTGATTTAAATTTCACTGGATGGTATGGAGGACAGTCGTAAGGTAATTTCAAGTGATTATGATTCGGTGGCATAGATAACAGGCCTGGTAACCCATTACTTAAAGATGGGTGGTAGAATAGCATACACAATAATGTCAATTATATCTGTTTAGTGTAATTAAACACAGATCAATAATTAAATGTTTTAGGAGCAAAAAAAAAAAATTTTCCCCTTCTTTATTCAATAAGAGGTCACTTTGCATTTGGAGTGTCTTACAATTTTGTAAGTATGATTCTCATACATCTGCTTCATTGCAACATTTTTAAGCCTAAACAGGTTCACGTGACTGCATAAATTGAAACAATCAAACATTAAATTCACCCTACAACAGTCTATAAAGGCCCAGAAGGGAGCAGATGTATAGCTTTACTCTTTCTCTAACCAAGGCACTAGACGGTGGTGAATGGCCAATGTCTTTCCTCAGAAGTTTAACCCCAGAAAATGATCAAACAAACACTGTTTTAAAATGTGTCCAGTAGAGGGCTGTTTAGAATAAGAAAATTTAATCTGAAAGTAAGAATAATAGAGAGAAATTTGCTGACAGCAGCAAAACAAATATATGAAAGGATGTGCATAATTCTTTCTTTGAAAAAAAAAAGTCAAACTGTTTCCAACAAAATATCATATGGGAAACTCTTATATTCCAGGTAGCTACAAAAATATGAAGCAGCATATGTATCAGCATATTTAAAGAATGAAAAATAAGAAAGATGCAGGCAGGCACATATTCATTTCGAGATATATACATTGACAAAAGTCAGTCATAATTTTCATTTACATTTTCTGGCATATCCCCAATAAAACATAGGTTTTATGTACTTACAGTTCCTCTCTGTCTTCAGCTTGTAGATGTGAGTTGCATTTCTCAGCACTAATTTCCTTTCCTTTACTTGTGGAACGTTTCCTTCTCCTAGTTTTCTTTGCACTTTTAGAGTTTACTGTACCCTGATGAAAAAGAAATATGGTATTTATTGCAAGTTGTTGTCTGCAACGCACTGGATTTTTTAACAGATCATACTCATAGTATATTTTACTTCACTCAGTGGTTTTCAGTGATACTAATGTTTTTGGTTGATAACTGTTACAGTCTGTTGTGTCCAGACACAAGCAATTTGGAAGAATGTCAGAAGAAACTCATCTTAGCACTAACAGAAATTACACAAAAAATAATTTATAATATTAAAAAAATTACTTTTTTCCTATGTAAAATGTATAAAATTCTTTTTGCCCACATTTACATATTTCTCAACCCTTCTCTCTGTCTTTGTTCCCATTACTTTGTGACACCAATCAGATTTTATAGTGCAAAAGAAATCTACACATACAATATTTAATTCAACCAGCTGCACACACACATAGTAATACATACTTGCCATTTTGTGATGTTCCTCATACATGTTTCAGTCCCTATAGGCTGTTGTTAGAAACGTCCTTTACAAAGCACTACACTTACAATAAATGCCGTCCAAGATGTGCGCACATCAAGCTAAAATACAGTGTTGGTAATTAAAATGTTGCTATAGACATATCAAATGTAGGTAAATCGCACATATTTTACATTTCTTAATAATTTTATGTTTATTTGCAAACAAGCATCTATGTCATTACCGTCATCTTTGTTTGCAGGGAATAATACCCCCGTTTTGTGTGTTATGTTTATACTAAAGTGGACCACTGACTCCTTGTAATAACACGTATGATCTATTACAGTTCTCTTACATCACTAGACTATTACAGACACATTTACTACGTTTCCTAAAGTAAAATCAATACGTACTAACACCTCATAAAGTAATGTAATAATTGTAACACACAAATACTTTTCAATGTAATAATTTATATGCTAAGTTCTCATACAGTTTTGTAGTCTTTGACTTGAGAAGTTGCCTCAACTGGTAACACTTCAGATTTGTGGTGTGGGGGGTGATTAACATGCATTTTGGCTAGGAAACCACCTACTCTGATTGTAGTTTTTCATAGCTCTCATCAAAGCAGCTGGGTCATGTAGTTAGTACAGTGACCAGGCTACGGACTGAATGGTCTGTGGTTTGCAAGAATATTAACAGCCTGTTAATAATGTCTGCATTGTTTACTTACATCGTTTCTGCAATTAGCAGCATTGCTGAAGCCACTATCCACTACCCGGTCCTTCTGTTTGTGAGGCGAGAGCGGTGGTATCTTGTGTCGACCACCTGAATCAACACCCACATGCATAGGAGACAATCCCCTTGGCATTGATGATACTGCCACTGGGATGGATGATACTGCTGCAGGCGCTGGAGAAAGCGCCCTGCAGGAAGGCGAAACTCTCCTAAAAGGTGACACACCTCTTTGTGGACTGCCGCCTACAGCACAGTAACATCCATAATTATCATCACATCTTGTTGTGTTGTCTTGTAAGGAAACAACTACTTGGAAGATGCAGCAGAAGATGAAAGGCCATTAGCTTAGACTTTAGGAAAATTAACTGTGAGGATTTGAGAAGGATGAAACTCACTTCTGACAATATCCAGTGGCACATTTAGGAATTAGTAGTATACAGTTTATAAGTTATAGAAACAAGGAGACAAGACTGCATGCATATGAAAATGAATGCCAAGGCAGGCAACGTGTGTATAACATAACACTAAGATGCTTTCACATAACTATTGTTTCCATGGAAAAGCAATAAGTATTAAATATTCTGAGTGTGTGTCTATAGCCTTAGTTATCCAGCATGCAAAGTGCATCTTTCCTGTGCTGTACTATACTATATTGCTAACTGTGGCATGTCTCACTCTGCCTTATTTTTGTACATTATCTCATAAATGGCATAATGTTTGGAAAAAATTTATTAAATAGAAAGTGAGTGCTTTGAAACTTCTCTACAACTTTTAGCTGAAACATTTCTCATTCTAAGAAGAATTCAGCATCATATGTCATAAATTTACATTGGTCTTCATGTAAAGTAGCCGTTGTTCTTGTCAGAATTTAAAGAAATTTGAATTTTCCTGACATATTTTCAACAAATCCTCAATATCACATTTCACCAGAGTTGTTCCATATGGACAGACAGACAAATGGACAGACATTATGAAGCTAGTAGTTACTGTTTACAATTTTGTAAACACACCTAAAAATGGGCTCTTGTTATTAATAAAGCAACTTAAAACATTAACCCTTAGGTGACTAATGTCATATATATATATATATGGAGCACCCATTCTTGATGTTTCTAGATCACACACAACGACGCAGCACAGTCGGTAGGACTCCTCTGGACGAGTGATCAGCTCGTCGCAGAGACCTCTACCTGACAACACACGACACTC
>Ga0268261_10003181_pt1 | contig 11994 bp, 6 predicted proteins | sample TergutNc150P1_FD_190353 | JGI IMG/M metagenome (GOLD analysis project Ga0268261, IMG submission 190353) | Nasutitermes corniger P1 segment gut microbial community from laboratory colony in Florida, USA - Nc150 P1 (SPAdes) (version 2) | ecosystem: Host-associated > Arthropoda: Insects > Digestive... | reverse complement strand
TGTCTCAGAATATTTGGAGCTTAACTCCATGTCCCTTGTATGATTTGCTGGGAGTGGTGACTAGGCACTAGTAATGGGGCCTGTACCATATTTGCTGTTTAACATCCTAATTTCACTTTTTTTTTTTATTTTTATTTTATATATATATATATATATATATATAAAAGTATGTCTGTATTTACCATTAAGTTGCATCCTGTAAGTAATGGTAATGATGACCGAAGAAGTGCATCATTGAAACCAAACACAGTTACAGATTTATTGAAGTGCTAGAATTGGACAATGTATCAAACAGAAATCATGCTTACAAGTGCCAGTAAAGACAGGGCTCTGCAGAGATGTACCCAGACTTTCCTTAGCATCCTTGGCAAACTTTATGAATTGGACTTGAAAGCCAAATTGCCCATATGAGAAAGTTGTGTTCATTTTTCCACCTCCTCAAAATGTTCATGCCATTAGTAAATAAAAATTACTGCATAGGCACAGAGAAACCTCAAACCAAAGGTTCATTAGGCTAATGAGAGAGGTCATTCCTGGACCATTTTTGCTAAAACTTATGTTTTCACAGTTTCTAGAAACCAGTCAGAGTTTGTCATATTGTTATGGAATTACAGTGAGAGTGTACTGTGAAAATTTGTAATTACTTGTGTCAAAATTGCTTACGTGTGGCAAGTAGAGAACACTGGTGCATACTTATCCACAAATTGCATGCTTCTAAATTACTGAAGAGTATAATGTGCTGAAGATGAAAACAGTACTGTGGGACTTCAACGATGGAGTTGGAAAAAGAGTCCTATTTGTATCCAACATGTGGAGGGCACAGCCTTCATAACAAAACAAATGATAATGGAAAACAAATGGTAAATTTTGAATTAGGAAGGGATTTAGCTGTGACTTGAACTTTACATCAACAGAAGGACATACTTTTAAGTCACCTGGTGGTCACTGATAACTAAATAAGTAACGAGGTAGGTCATGTATTGGTAAGTAGGAAACAATGAGTGAATGTTTGTGACGTGAAGAGTTACAGAGGTGCTGAAATATACTCAAAACATATTAATGAGGACCAAAATTCGACTGAAAGTTAAGAGACATGAGAAGACTAAGAAAAGTGAAATAATGTAATGGGTTATTGGTAAACTACATAAGAAAGAAGTACAAGCAGAATTCATCAAGTACATAACAGCAAATGTACAAAGTACTGAGAAGAAGTGGAATATGTATATGAAATATGGAACACAATCAAACAAGGAATACATTAAGCAGATGGAAAAATAATAGGAAAAGAAAAAACACCACAAAAAATAGTTTCTGTGATGATGAATGTAAAATAATAATAGAATATAAAGAGAGAGCTTACAACAAAATGATTAACAGAAATACCAGACAAAATGAACAAGAATATAAAAGTGAAAGAAAAGAAGCAATTAAAATATTTAGACAAAAAGAAGAGTATTGTATAAATCAAATCTGGAGCAAATGGAAATTGCTTATACTACTGACAGTGAAACAAAGAAATTTTATCAAAAAGTGAATAGTATAAGAAAAGGATTCAAGCCGCGGACATTACTGATTGGAGATCAGGAACGTAACATAGTAAGCAACAAAGAGAAAAGTCCTGCAAAGGTGGTCGGAATAGTATGAGAAGTACTTTGAATTGTAAGGTGTAACAGACAGTGATTGTGGAGAAGAATGGACAATGTGTGTACAAACTGACTGCACATAAATGTGTTCATCCACCAAATGATGTAGACATAGAGATGGAAATAAGTAAACTGAAAAATGGAAAAGCAACTGGATGTGATAAAATAGTGGCCAAATTTATTAAAGAGGGATGAGAAGAGCTCAAGAAGGTAATTTTTTAACTTATTTTAAATATGTGGGAGGACAATATCACACCACATGAGTGGAAATGTGGCATATTATGTCCAGTGCATAAGAAAGGGGACATGATGGTGTGTGATAATTATAGAGCAGTTACACTGCTATGTGCAGCATAAAAAATGCTGACAAACAGTAATGTATGTTATATGTAAAATTAGTACCTTATGCTGAGGAAATAATACGAAAATACCAAGGAGGCTTTCAAAGGGTTAGATCAACTGTTGATCACATTTTCACTATGAGACAGATATTGTAAAAATGTTGGGAACAGAATATATTTGTACATTGTTTATTGATTTTCAAGCACCATATAACACTATGGAGAAAGGAAATATGGAATGAAATAAGGCCCCCCCCAAAAAAAAGAGTTAATTTGTGCAAAATTTTAAGTAATGAAATATATGCTAAGGTTAAAAATTGGTAAACATTTATCCTGTAAATTTGAAATTAACAAGGGTTTGAGTCAAGGAGATATAATTGCTGTATTGCTGTTTATTGTAGTGTGGGGATACTGCAATTAGAAGATGTAAAGTACAAATACCAGGAACCATATTTGACAAATGTAGTCAAATTATGGCATACACTGATGATGTGGTTATTATGGGAAGGTTACAACATGTAAAAGACATATTTATATAACTGGTCAAACAAACCAACAAGATGGGATCAGAAATAATTGGGGGGGATGATGATAAAATTTATCTTAGTATTATGAAAGCTTTACAATTAAAATGAATATGTAAAGCTTTGTACATATAATTTTGAAATACTGAAAGACTATACATAGCTTGGTACAATTCTAACAAGTAAAAATGAAGTAGAACCAGAGATTTAAAAAAGAAAAGAAAAACACAAATCCAAATACAGCATATTATGCACTTCTTCCTGTACTAAAGATTCAGTCAGTACTCAGAGCAAAAGAAAAAAATCTATAGGACATTAACAAAACCAGTAGAAACATATACAGCAGAATCTTGGACACTGAATTGCTAAATGGCTGGCTGCTTTTGAAAGAAAAGTTTTAGGAAGAATGTTTGGGGGAATTAAAGTAAATGAACATTGGAGAAAGTGATATAGTAAAGAATTAATGCAGCTGTTTGGAGATTTAGATATACTTTCATTTGTCAGAATAAGACAGCTGAATGGGATTGGTCATGTTAACAGAATGGATAGTAAAAGAAAAGTAAGTCGAGTATTTAACACTAATCCCCAGGAAGTCAGCTAAGAGGATGACCAAAAAACAGGTGGTGGAACTATGTACATACAGGTACTAATAGATTCAAAATTCAAAACTGGAAGAGAGGTCAAAAAACAGAGCTGAGTGGGAGAAGTCCATTAAGGAGGTTAATGTTCGCATTGTACTGTAGTTCTACCTAACAAGAAAACACAATGAAGGATTCATTCTGTATTCATAACTTATGTTAAAGATCAAGTGATTATACCTGAGTATTTAGTTGGATGGAAAACGCTATAAGAGCTAATATTTATTATTCCATAAACTAAAGAATTACAGAACTGTTGTCACTGACAGAGCTACTAAAAATGATGAGAGTGTGTGTGACTTGAGTGAAAACATTTTATCTGTAGTGAAACATTAAAAGCAAATCATGTTTGTATATTTGTATAGTTCATACACCCATGTCATCAACTTCAAGGATTGGGTTCCAATGCTGTTAGACATCTTGAGAAGTGAACACATTTACACTGAAAGAATAGAAATGTGCAATTGTACATATGAAATGATAAACATGTAGTAAATTTTATGGTCTAATTAATGAACTGTCTTCACATTTTAAAGTATATTCTACACATTTATACAGTGATAAGTATGTACTATTAATAATAAAGAAGAAGAAATTTTCTTTTTTGAATGAAGTCTTAATTTTAGATATATTTCTGTGGTGCCTAGTCTTGGTTGCGGTGTACCTCTGCACTGTTGGTACTGAGACTTTTCACACATGTACTTAAAAAAAAAAAATATTTGCTAGTACTATAGTGCAAGCATGTCGAAACCCACGGGCTGCAGTGTGCAAAACAATTTGAGGCTGGGCCACAAAACTTTAAAGGTAGTAGTAGTACTATGATCTACTAATACTAGAAACATAACACAGTACCATAAAACCATGAATAAATTAATGTTAGATCCAAATCTAAATCTAAAGAAAATCTAAATGAGATTATGCAATCACAATTGTAACATCTCACTTCTAATAAGAAAATTTTCCAGACACTTGTAATCTGATATTTATGCTTAACTTATTAATGTGAGGTTCAAAACTGTGCATTCATACCACTTTCATTATTGATGACAAATGATGTGAATCTGTTAATCTTGATCTTTCAGAGCTCTTGTTTTATTTCATAACTGAAAACGTTTGTTGACACAAATATGTGCTAATTTTCAGTGAATATAACTAAATATTAACTTGATCAGTCATGTGAGCACAGACTCATCCAAACACTCTAACATCATACTCTCAGTGAACTGCAAGTTGCAACTGACTGGTTCATATTGCTTCTAATTGGGTGTTTATTGTTGTGTGTTAAATGCAATCCATGATTTTATAATGCTGAAGTAAGAAAGCATTTGTGTTGTTTTTGCTTCAAACTCAAGGGAGGGGGAGACTGCAATGGAAATGCAAGAAATGTTAGAACAACTTCTGTTGTCAATGCCATGGGTAGATCAGACTTTTGAGTGGTTTTCTTGATTCAAACATAGGTAAACTTTGGTTGAAGCCTGTAAATGTTCAAGTCATCCCTCCACAGGTCACATTGGCAGAAGTTTGCACAATTATCAAGTTAAATGAAGTCTCATGTCACAGATTGTTGGCTGGTTAGGCCTCTTGTGTGGAACATGAGCCAGTGGATTCAAAGGGAGGACTCGAACATGGTGGTGCATCTTCATGGAGCTTGTGCTTTGGTTGCTTGATGATGAGCAAAGTAGCAGCATGTGTGCATGCCAGGAACTGTTGTGTCAAATCATAACTTTGTGAGATTTTTAGGCTTCTGCCATAGTGCAGCTGAAGTCTTCACACTCTTCTGGGATGTTGTGCAGTGTTGGTTGGCAGTTGGTTACCAATTCCAAGACAACATATCCGTCCCATCTTCAAGAGTAAAACAATCCAAGAATGCGTAACCCTTGCAGATGGGACCAACACATTGTTCTGAAACGTCAGTAACTAACTGCCAACCGACCCTGCACAACATCCCAGGGAAGTGAAGACCTCTATCAAAACTTTCTCCCCAAGGATCATAACAGGACACAAAACCTTGTTTACTGTCGTGAACCAGAAACCAAAGAGCAGTTCTTTCAGTGGAAAGCCCTTCATCTCCACATCCAAAAAGACAGACAAGTTGTGTCAAACCTCAGGAGGATGTTGGTGATTTCTTTTGACTTTGAGGACACTGCTCAACAAGCGTCTGTTTATCCAAGCCAAATTGTTAACCAGCATTTCTACCAGGAGGTTATGCAGTGTCTCAGGGACCAAGTCTGCTGAAAATGTCTGGAATGATGGCAGAACCACGACTGGTTGATTGACCATGACATTGTGCCAGCACACATGGCTTTGCGAGTGCAGCAATTTTTGGCCACTAAAAATATGGCTGTGGTCCCCAACACTCCCTACTCACCTGACATGGCCCCTTGTGACTTCTCCTTGTTCCCAAGAATGAAGGTGCAACTATAAGGATATCCAGAATGTCCCTAATTTTCAGTAACAGTCACTGACTGTCCTACACACAATTTCAAAAGTCAGTCCCAGCAGAACAGTGTACCTGTTGCATAAACTCAGCCATGGACCCTTTGGAGGGGGAGATAATAATGATCAGTAACAAAGCACTACTGATTCAGCCCTTTTAAACATACTGGAAGATGGGATGCTCTGAGTCAGACTCTTTTTAATTGTTTTAATATTCTGTGTAATATTTACCCAGACCAAATATTATTCAAGTTATCCAATGCTGCAAACCTGATGCTTCCATTAATTTCATGCAATTATTACTGCAGTGAAACGTGCATGGTCCAGCTGGCCAGCAATATTAATGCCAATTACACAAGTTAATATATAGCTGCCAACCCTTTGTGACCATGAGATTTAAAAATTTGCTATTCCTGGACAATTAACTATTACTTTTTAAGTCAAACTCTGCCAACCCATATTACTGGAGATTTAAAAACCTCCTTTTCCCATGTTATAAAATTTAAATCACCTAAGTTTTGCAACCACCAGATATATGATAGTATTACAGTCAGCTTCTCTGAAAGAGTGGGCATTAATTATAATTGAATGCTGCCCATTACTGTTAAAACATGATCATTCTGACTGTCTTATTCTCAGAAGTCCACATATAGTTATGAATGTAACATGAGAATACTGCATCCTTGTCATATATTCTATTTAACAAGATTTACTACTCTACCACTATTAACATTAATAATCTAACAAAATCTTGTACCCAACTGTTAGTCTAAAAATATCTTTTTTTCCCCCCCTGAGGTAGCACTTAAATCATGTAATAAACATGATATAAGTTATGCGGGGAAGTGATGACATGGATGGTCCATTTCCTCATAAAGGCTGTCCTTTGTATCATCAGGTTTGTCCTCACTTGAGGCACACACATTCATAACATTATCATATCACAATGCCTTAATATTATGACATACTGTCACATGCTCATACCCACTGATCTTATTTCCTTTGTAAGCTGGAAGCATTTTCCTAAGTAGCAATTATTTTTCTCTTTTCCATAGAAAAATCATGTTCTGGTTTAATGCCTCCCCTTGCCCTGACTGACTACTCACACTACATGTAAATATGCCACACCATATTATAGTGCTGCATATCACCTTGTATTTTTTTATATAAACATTAATAGTTGACCAGCAGATGCATATGCGTATTTGTTGGTCAAATATTAATGTTGATACATCTATTAGTTTGAAATTATTAAATTATTTATATTTACTGTCCAAAATGATATAATAAAATACCATCTCCACATTACAGAATTGTAGTAAACAAGCCAGAAAGTAACACTATAAACAAATAAAGGCATCTTTATCTAGGCATATAGTATACAGAGAGGGTGTTTAATTATCATTAAACTGCACTAATTTACTTGCTACTTTCTTTCATGAACCTCTGTTGCAGAGGGCTATGGAGGTCTGGGACTATGTTTATCACGTAGTGTCCCAAAAATATCAAAGAAGTAAACACATGATTTTGGAAACGAGATCTGTTTTTGTCCTCGGGTAAACGGTCACTTCCTCTGTTGGGCCCCTGGGCCTCTGCCATTCTGGGCACCCCACATTAGCTCACTTATCACCACCGTATACTCCCATGATAGGTTTTTTTTTAACAGGAAATAAATTTTCGACGTTAAAAACTGTTAGAATAGCAGTGATGAGACAAAAGAAAAGAAACAAAATTTCCAAATAAAACCAAGAACCCTGCACACAAAACCATTCGAACATAACATGAAATTAACGTAATGAGTGCTATATGCCGAAATTAAATGGAAACTACCACAGCTTAGTGGTCTTATTTGCTTGCTAACCTAAAACTAGGGCAATAGGGCCATGACAAAAGTCGATACGGTGCCTGTGCTATGTACTCTGGGACCCACCCTGCCTAGTCTTCAATGCGCACCGTGGATAAGGCGGCCGAGGCGTGGAACTGACCACACAATTCTATCTAATGCAGAGGTTATAGGGTTATACATCCACTCCCCATATATATCGCTTCATGACGCGCACACGGACAACTGGGCCTCCCCCCCCCCTACCCCCACCCCTCAAAACAAACGTCAGCGCACATACACTTTTTATGCGTAACTATCTTACGCAACTAGCACGTACGAACATTCCTACGTTCACTCATAAACCGTCAGCCAAAACTAGGTCTGTGCGTAGCAGTGTTCAACATGGCGTCGAAGACAATGTCAGCTCGTTAATGCAGCAAGTACAGTTTTCTCTCGTAACATATTATTTCTTACATTAATTATCGATACATCCATATGGACGTAGATTGTATTTCCTTGACGCAACAAGCAGATTTTATGTTCTTCGTTCATAACATTTGTGTAATTCTTACATGTACATTGCTGCCGCTCTGTAGCTGATCCCGGCTTTGTAGCACAGGTTTGTACTACTACACATGCATCACAGATTGTACAACTCCGATTAAGTCAAGATGGCGGATCCACTGAGCCTGTTGAGACAGTACAATGTCAACAAAAAAGAAATCATAGAAAGAGATAACCAAATTATATTTGGTGAGTTTTCTTGGCCCAAGAATGTGAAGACGAATTATTTGATGTGGGGGTAAGTAACTTCCATTACATAGTCTAGAAACAAAGTTTATATCTGTTTTCCATATGGGTTACTTTGCAGTCCAGGCATATAAGTTAGAATATACGATTATTTTATAACTGACGAAGTCCGAGAAATCGCGTAATTACCCACTGAGAAAAATGAACTGTATGTATATAATTCATTCATTGCAGGATTTCAGTTATCAGAGTGTTCTTTAATTGTACACTTGTAGGTTAAAAAGTTTGCATTATAAATTCATAATTTTGAGTGAAATTGAACCTCTTTCAGTACAAATCTGTTCAGTTCTTTTCCGCTGCCAGTCGTTTGTCTTTGTCCCGAAATTAATTGCTGATGGCATTTTAAGCCATTTCCACAAAGAGTTTCCCGGTTTGTAAGGTACATATATGGAGTAAGGTATGCAATAAATGGTTCCCCTGTTCCTGACATACCCATCATTTAGTTGCTTCATTACCTGTTGTGTGTGGTCAGAAGTGGACTTTCTGTTTACAGATGATGTAGTTGCCACAGAATGTGATTTGGTGCAGACCCTTACTATTTTGTTCAGTTGTGATACATTCCAAGGGTGTGTGTAGTCTACTGTCACTTGCTTGTGAATATCCCTTTTCTTCACTGTAGAGGCTCTCTTAATGGAGAAAGCATTAATATCCATAAAATTGGTTTTCACTGTTATGACCTGATCTGTCCACATCTCTTGCCCTGTTTGTGTACAAGGACAATTTGGAAAGGCTTATCTTAGAATTCAAAAGAGCACTGTGCATGGCATGCAAAGGTACAGTGGAATCCTGCATAACTAAACAGGACTTATTATGAGGTGGTTAAATGAGAAGCAGGTTAATCCAAGGAAGCAGTAGATAAATAAAAGGTAATAAAAATTGACCATGGTGTGTCTCAGGCCTGTATTTATAAAACTGAGGTTGCTGACTTCCTTTCAGTATATATTCTGCAAAATTATATTTTATAACAGAAAGTGCTGTAACTTGCCTCCAGATGATTATGTATATTCACATGGTACCAGAAAGACACATAATCACTACATAAATATTCACAAGTTTGAAACCTAAAAATGGTCACTAGACTTAGTAAGATGGATTTTCTTCATTCACCTTCCAAATAGCCCAAAACGGGCAGATACTGAGAGATCGCTACAGGTAAAAAGAATATTTAGCAGAGATTGTCTGCTACAGTCTAAATGACATGATGTGACAGGTGTCACCCCCTTCGGTAATATGCTCTTATTATTAATTTTGTAATTGTTATAAATTAGACCGACAAACTGCACACACTTTAATGTGTTAATTTTAAACTCCTACATCGTATAAGCTTCTCCAATTCTTGTGTAAATATTCACCTCTGTAAATCATACAGTAGTGATTTCACCACAGTTCTATATATTGAAGATGATAGTATTGCCTAGGGATTGTTTTGTGCAGCTGCACTCCCTGATAATGGGCCAGTGAGGCCCAAAACATATAGGAGTTTTGTAAATTAAAACATTAAAATGTGTGCATTTTGTTGGTCAAATTTGTAACAATGACATCACAATGCTTGGAGTAAAAAATGTAAAAAAGAAAAATGTAATTTTGTAATCTATGCTTCTGAGTTTTTAAAATGTCAGTTACATTAAACTATCTTGATCATTTTATTTATTATAAATTTTTTGTTTTGAAAATATTCTTGTACTGTGTGTGCTGTGATGTAGCGTGGTGTTATGAAGTAAAAAAAGGAGGTCTGGTGTATTGTGGAAGTGTATTAACATTTACCAGTCATGTGTTACATTATTGCAGTACAGCTGACCATCCATACCAATTTTTTATTACTGCTGCTGCTGCTGCTGTCACTTTTTGGTATGGCTACCAGCCCCATACTACTTTTTCATTCTGTTGTCTCTCTTATGACAGCTTCATAGCCTGTTCCAAAACGAGTCCTCCAGAGAGTGTGCTAGAGCTTCCTCTTTCACGTTACAGTATCCTCTCTTTTCCTTAATTCATCTAATAGCTGTTTACATCTTCTTCCTCATCTTTCATCACTTATATACTTCCCTTTGTCTTTCTTTCAGTACTGTGTTTTAGAAGGCAGGTCCTGTGCAAGATGTGACGAATCCAGTTAGCCTTCATTCTTTTTATCATTTTTTGGGTATTTTCTCCTTGACTCATTATAATTTCTCACATGGTTGGTCAGGGAGGCTTAAAATGCCCCAGTTGCAGAGAGTATACTGTAACTGCTAGTTGAAATCTGGCCTTCAGTCCCAAAGTAATGAAAGATCTAAAATATCATATTCACATACAATAAGATGGTGGTGGGCCTCAAACTTTTTGTCTGTGACCCACAGTCATAAATCTCGTCATTACAACCCAGTTATTACTAGTACGTACTCAGCACCCCATTCATGTCAACCATGAATTTTGTTCATTTTGCAAGTTATGACCCATCAGGTGACCCAAGTTTGACCTGTACTCCTGGAATTGAGGGTCACTGTAATGAAGGTTACACAACATATGAACAGTAAAGACTTTGCTTTGGAAACCAGTGTACCAAAATATGTAAGTTAAGTGGTATTCAGATACCATGTCACAAAGTAACTAGTAGACCTCTTGAAAACATGCTAGGTTTTATCTGGAAATTATATTTTAAAAAGTCTCTAAGGAATAAATTCAGACAGATTATTGCTGACTACAACAGATCCACAGACACTGTCCGTTTTGAAATTGCTTTGTTGCATCTTGTGCTTTTACAGTTGTGGACAAGGACCATCTTATAAATGATGCTCTTGGTATGAATGCACATTCATATTTACTGTAGAGTTAGAATTAGTAGTACAATAAGACATCCTAGCACCCAGCGTCAACCGTTCTGTTATTTCATCTCTTTTGGCTTGAATTATAAGTTTCAGTTTTGGTGTAGCATTTTTAGAAGCTAGGATTTAGGGATTAAGTTCCTGCAACGAGAGGAAATATATTTTGGAGCAGCAGTTTATGCACTTTTTCTTAGTAAACATTTTTGTGTATACACTGCCATTAACCATGTGTTCAGAATTATATGATGTTAAGAGAGAACACTGCAGTAGTGCCTTTGATGTCTTAGAAAATTAATTTACACTTTTTTTTTTTAAGTGTTATACAATGAGGAGCATATTTTGTCATGTTCTGTGCACAGCAGCTGTCATGGAAGTGTAGGAAACCTCCATCTACTGAGAATTTAGAGCCTATTTTTTCACCCATTATTTCAACTTACTTTTCTTCTACAAGTATTGAAGGGGCAAAGTGCCAGCCACCAGCTTCATGCTTTTGGAAAATAGTTTTCTACTTATGACGGAGCTTCTGTCTTCAAATAGTAGTCCACTTTCTTCAGATTTTGTTTTTCAGTTCCCACAGAACTTGGGGGATTGTTGGCATGAACTGTATTTTAGTGTAACCCACAAATAATTGCTCTGATTCATATCTTGAGATCTAGGAGGCTGCTGTCCATAACTTACCTAGCATTCACTGAATGCTTCACGTGGTGCTGTTGCTGAGAATTTTCCTGTGGGCAATGGCATTGCCCTCTGTGAAGTAAACATACATATCTCTTATTCCATTAACCCTTAGGCGACTAATGTCATATATATATATGGAGCACCCATTCTTGATGTTTCTAGATCACACACAAGGACGCAGCACACTCGGTAGGACTCCTCTGGACGAGTGATCAGCTCGTCGCAGAGACCTCTACCTGACAACACACGACACTCACAACAGACAAATATCCATGCCCCCGGTGGGATTCGAACCCACGAT